>Ga0307434_1000928_pt1 | contig 17117 bp, 24 predicted proteins | sample SalMarWE160220MG_FD_202156 | JGI IMG/M metagenome (GOLD analysis project Ga0307434, IMG submission 202156) | Salt marsh sediment microbial communities from the Plum Island Ecosystem LTER, Massachusetts, United States - WE1603-220 | ecosystem: Environmental > Aquatic > Marine > Intertidal zone >... | reverse complement strand
TAGATACTCACGGCATGCCTCTTCGGAGGCAAACCGTTGTTCAAATTCCAAGAGAGTTTTTGGGTAGTCTTCCATACCCAAAAACACTATATCTTGTGGTAACTTGAGTCAAGCGGATAGCCCCATTTCGTAAATATCTTTATTTAAGAACTTAGATACTTAATTATTTAAGGTCGTCCCCCTTTTTATTATGAACCGGTATCCCCATTTTTACCGCATACTAAATCTCGTACTGTGTGCCGCCGGCAAAACCATCCTCTTGGCTAAGAAAGGCATGAAAGAGATCACACGCGTCAATCAGCCAGAACCAGAGTTATTGGAATCCAGAAATATCCGAAACAAATCCATCCCGTTCGTGCACGATTGCATCACCTCCGGCACCACAGCAAGATTGTGCTATGAAGTCCTGGCAGCCTTAGGGGATCATATGGATGGATTGATTTGGGTTTACGCGGGAGGCTAACCATTGCTTTGATTTTCCCTCGTCATTATGTTATAAATAAAACACAAGATTTAATGACCTTAAAGTGAGAAACGAAAATGCCTGGACAAGCCTTGAGGAGAGAGAGCACGAACCACCCCTTTATTGTCAAGAATCAGGACATATGTGCTGGGAGCCCTATCATCGAGGGGACAAGGACTCGTGTTATCGACATAGCGATCGAATATGAAATGCTTGGCCACTCACCAGACGAGATCATCAGTTTACACCCCCATTTGAACCTGCCCCAGATCCATGATGCCCTTTCCTTCTATTACGAGAACAGGGACGAGCTTGATCAGAAGGCTGAGCGAGATCAGGAGTTCATCGCCCGGCTGAAGAAGAAAATCCCATCAAAACTCTCTTAGGGCCATGGGCAAAATCAGGATCTACACGAACGAAAGCGTCGATGTCGCTATTGCGGAGGGCCTGAAAAGAAGAGGGGTGGATGCCTCCTCCGCCAGGGATACAGGAAACCTGGGATTGACCGATGAAGAGCAATTGGTCTATGCCGGCAAAGAAAAGGCGGCCATTTTCACCCATGACACTGATTTTCTTAGGATTGCGGCCAAATGGATGGAGGAAGGGAGGACTCATCACGGGATCATATACTGCCACCAGAAGAGCTATCCGATCGGCGAATGCCTTCGAAAATTGAGAGTGCTGACATCTGTGCTTTCTTCTGAGGATATTGTTGATCATATTGCATTTTTATGAAGAATTTTGTTAAAAGTAAGCATCTCCAACCGGTTAAACATACTTCCGTCCTCAGATCTGGCACCTTGCATATTGCCAAAAAGGTTCATACCAAGTAGATTCTGGGGACGCCAAATAATTTCAGATGGTTAGCTGATTTTACTAAACTGTCTTTTTAGGATAGGGCGCGCTCGTGCAAAATCTCCGTAGAAACTAGATATAGTTATCCCTATCAGGAACTTCTCCGCCGGAAACCGCCCCGGTAACGCAGGAGTTCGTCGCACCGAGATACCGGGCAACCTCTGCCCCCGAATATCCCAGCCCTTTCTGCCCAGCTCATCCATTTCTCCCAGAAGTGTTGAACAAACTCCCCGCTCCCCCGGATCCTCTGGTCTGATAGCTTACTCTTCTCTCTAATACCAAATTGCATTTAAACGGATACTATTGATGGATGTCATTGAGAATGAATGTGAAGCAATCCCTGGCCCAGACCTGGTTTTCGAAGCCATGTATAGAATACTATGCTCTGGAAATGATTCACCGTATATGCTCGCCGATTAGTATCTCGCACCAGGGCAGGCTCAATATGATAGATTGCCACGTCGCTTCGCTCCTCGCAATGACATGATTGCAATTTAGTGTCAGCTTTTGCCTGGATAGGCAATCGACGACCGATAGAGCTTTTATACTGGAAGGCGGACGGAAAAGGTCGAACCGACCCCTTCCTTACTCTCGACCCTCACGGTTCCGTTGTGGGCCTCCAGAATGCTCTTCACAATGGGAAGCCCGAGTCCCGTTCCAACGATATGCCTGGTCGTATCGGTCTTTACCCGGTAGAACCTCTCAAATATCAAGGGAAGATGATCAGGGGCGATGCCATAGCCGGTGTCCTTTACGCGTATCTCCAGGAAATCCCCCTTCAGCTCGCCTGCCACGTTCACCGTTCCCCCCTCAGGGGTATAGATGATAGCATTGGTGATGAGATTGGTGAACACCTCTTCCATGCTCTTCGGGTCGGCATTGATGAGAGGAAGGTCTGCCTTCTCAAGGGTGAGACGGATATCCTTCTCCCTGGCCCTGGATTGCATGAATTCCACCAGCTTCTCGAGGATATCCATCAACTGAACCTGTCCCTTGTCCTGCACTATCAAGCCGGCCTCTATCCGGGATAGGTCGAGGAGATCGTTGGTGAGATCAACGAGCCCCTCGACCTTGCGCGACATCTTATGAAGTATATCAACCTGCTTGGCACTCAGCTCTCCTGCGAGCCCGTCCGCCATGACCTTGATCTGGCTGAGGATCGTGGAGAGCGGGCTCCTGAGTTCGTGGGAGACCATGCTCACAAACTCGGACTTCATCTCGTCGAGCTTCTTGAGATGGGTAATGTCGTCGATGATGGTCACGGAACCGAGTATCTCCCCTGATCGGCTCTTGAAGGGAACGGCCTGGGCTCGAAGGTACAGCTGGTCGGACAATCCCTCGCCCCTATCAGGGGGCGCGATCTCAGCGCTCAGTACCTTGAACTCACCTGGGTTTAATTCCATGATCCCATCGATGATACCGGTGAGCGCTTCATCGGAGGTGAGGGTGCTAAGCGGCTTGTCGTTAAGGGGCTCGCCATCATAGTGCAGCATCCTCAAAAGCGCGGGATTGCAAAGTATGATATTCTTATTTCTATCGGTCACCAGCACGCCGCCTGCCAGGTAGTTCACGAGGGTCTTGAAGCGGGTCTTCTCCGTGGCGATATCCTGGAGGGTTCGCGTCATCTCCACGGCCTTGCCGACAACGACCCTCAACTGTTCCGGTGTGAAGGGCTTTGGTATGAAATCAAAGGCGCCCTTTTTCATGGCCTCGATGGAGTGCTCAAGGGTGGCAAAACCGGTGATGACAATCACCACGGTATCGAGGTGTTGTTCGCGAACCTTTGCGATAACCTCCATGCCGCCTATCCCCGGCATCATCAGATCGGTGAGGATAATATCGTAGTAGTTCTCCGCGAGCATCTCGAGCCCTCGCTCGCCGCTTTCAGCAAGTTCCACCAGGCAGTTTTCCCTGGTGAGTATCTTAAAGCACCCTTCCCTGATTCGCTGCTCGTCATCTATCACCAGTATCCTCGGCTGATATGCCCGATCCTCTATGAGTGTCATGGCCTCGTCTCCCTTTAGATCACCGTTTCCTCGTCTATCTTTAGCAGGGGCAGTTCTATGAGAAAGGTGGTGCCCTCAGGGCACGTATATTTTACCATAATGTTCCCTCCGTGTTTCTCGATTATGTCTCGCACGGTACTTAGGCCCAATCCGGTACCCTTGCCTTCCTCTTTGGTGGTAAAGAAGGGCTCGAATATCCTTGGGATGTTTTCCTTGGGGATGCCGCAGCCGGTATCGCTGACCTCCACATAGATCTTCCCTTCCCTTTTATCCTTGCCCGCCCGTATGGTGAGGGCTCCTTTACCGTCCATAGCCTGGGTGGCATTTATGATCATATTGGTAAATACCTGGTTGAGTTGGTTGTTGTCGCCCTCACAGATCAACATGGATGAAGAGAACTCCTTGTGGACCGTAATATTTTGAAGAAGGGCATGTTCTCTCATAAAGGAGAAGGCCTGCTCTATGACCCCGTTAATGTTCAAGACCTCCTTTTTAAACTCCGTCTGTCTGGAGTAGGCGAGGAGGTTTTTCACGATCTCCTTGCACCTGTTGGTATCAGCAATGATATCCTGCATCTGCTTACGCAACGGAATTTCTTCTTCCAATTCCTCAAGGATCAAGCTGGCGTCTATCAGGATGCCGGTGAGGGGATTATTGATCTCATGGGCCACACCGGCTGCCAGGTGGCCAAGGGATGCCATCTTGTTCGACTGCATCATCTTGATCCGTTCGGCCTCCTTTAGTTTCTTCTCGATCGCTATCTTCGGTCTCAGGTCAGTATAGATACCCATCGTTGCGATTTCCTTGCCATCCTGGTAGATGATAGAGGCGTTCATCTCAACCGGTATCTCCTCACCAGAGGAGGTGATGATCGTCATCTCCGTGGTGTGGAGTTTGCCTACCCCGCCATACTCAGGGCTCCTGAGATTCTTCATAACGCTCCGTGCCCCTCCCGGCGTGTACAGATACTCGGCAATGCTCTTTCCCACTGCCATCAGGTCAGTATAGCCGAATAGCTTTCGGGCGCTTTCATTCATAAGCAAGATTACGCCTTTCATATCCGCAACAATGATCGCGGAAACAGAGCTGGCGATGATATTTTGCAGAAAGTCATTCGTCTTCCGTAACTCGAGCTCGAGGAGCTTGGTCCTAGTAACATCTCGCACACTCACCATTACATAGCTCACATCCCCTTTTTCATCCATGATGGGCGAGCATACCCTATCCTCATACACCTCTTGCCCGTCCGGTCCCGTGGTCTCGATTATCTCCGAGGCGCCCCTTTTCTCGTGAAGCACCCGGTAGATAGGGCATGTCGGCTTTTGACACGGCTCATCGGTTTTACAGAGGACCTGATTACACTGCTTTCCTATCAGCTCTTCCTGGCGGTAACCATAGTGATCCAGAAATTTCTCGTTGACCGCGGTCACCACCATCTCGGGGCTGAGGAGCAAGGTGGGAAATGAGAGCGATTCAAAGAGGTTGTCATGCCAATCGATTTTTTCCATCTCGCTTTTCCTATAGCAATTACTTCGCTACATCGAATGTCTTAGTCAATATCTGCTCTGCCCTATCAAGGTCATCCTGTGCTAGGATCAGGTACACGGAGGATGAGGCACAGCCGGATGCGATGAGTTGTATGCCCGCCTTTGAGATGGCCGAAAAGGTGTTCTCGGCTATACCGTACCGGTCACCGAAGTGGGGGCCGTGGAAAAAGATAATACCAACAGGATAGATATATCGGTGATACGTAGGGATGCCTGTTTGTTCCACGCAGGCATGGAAATCCATGCCTGCCCTTTCAGGGAGGCAGAAGACAAAGGAGAGCTCGCGATCTGTATCCTGGGCCGCTATGAATGGCGCCTGGAATCCTTGAATGTCATGGCTGGTGAGGATCTCACCCAGGGATTTGATTGAATCGATCGGCCAGGATAGTTCAATAAGGGCTACCCCAGGTATCCTCTGAAAGCCATAGGTCTTGATCCTGGATTCCCAATAAACAGCGATAGTCTCCATGACACTCAGTTCCTTTTGCCTCTTCTGACCTCTTCTCCTTGGTAGTAGATGAGATCAGGTTTTATTGGTGCGTGATCGTCCGGGAGCTGAAATGAGTTCTGAACGACCTCAATGCCCTTATCTATGGCATGGTAATCGGTGATAAAGGAGATCGCGGAAAGCGAGGTGGCTATCCCGTAAATCGGGATGGACTGGGTTGCCCACAATACCATCACACAACCGATGATCTTGATAGGAGCATGGTGCGGATAAACGGTGAGAATGCCCACATGTTCCCGTGACTGTATTGCCCAGCCCCTCGGCAAGGTGCCTTTGGCATGGAGGATCCCTGAGGTGCGGGTGAAATCAGACTGGCAGGGGCACATGGTACATTGATGGAATTCATTCTTTAGGTGGTTATAGGTGAGGAACGCTATATTGATCTTTTGAGAGGCCAGGAGCTTGCACACCCTCGGGACTATCCTTTCCGGGGAGTCTGGCCCTCTCAGATCAAACTGGCAGAGCTCAAGGCTCTGCTTCATACCCCCTAATTTCACCTTCTCCATGAGGCAGCCACCGCAATAAAGGGGGGTAATTCGTTACAGAGGGTATTGGAATGCGCATGCTGAGAAAAGGGAAGGATTATTTCACGATTGGCCTGTATAGTCATCTATCATGGACATCAATCTATCCAGATCAATCGGTTTCGCTATATAATCATCAGCGAGCGTGCTCATTCCTTCTTGGTGGGTATATCGGGTACTCGTGACTGCCGAACCGACTGCAGTTAAAAGGACGATCGTTATATCTTGATATTCCGGGTTATTTTTAAGCTCATCGCAGAGTTCGTAGCCATTTTTTCGAGGCATCATAACATCGAGGATAACCAAATCCGGTCGCTCCTCCTGAATCTTATCCCATGCCTCTATACCGTCGTATGCCTTCGCGACCCTGTAATGTTTGCTCTCCAATTTCATGGAGATTGCCTCGACCAGATCGGGATCATCATCAACCACCAGAATAAGTTTTTCCTCGGACATATAGTACCCCCCAGCCTGTAATTGTCGTTTATGGAAGATATAACGGTAAATTTTCGATGCTACTATATCCACTCATTTCTCTTTAGTCAATAGGAAATCATTGAGCACATGGAGGCATGGAGAGAAATCGAATGCTTCGTCAAAAGAATCTTCATTGGTTTATCCAGCCAGGCGAGGCCTCCCATGTGAGGATCAAACCGATGAACCGTGGGTTAGTGGGCCAGTGAAGTTATTTGTGGTATCCATGTATGGGGTTTACTTCAGGGCGCCTTATGTGTAAAAAGCGGCTAGCCATTATCCAAGCAGGGGTGGTGTGCGAGTATGATCGGTACTGCTTTTGTTAGAGGGGAGGCATGGTTGTGCCTTTACAGGCAAATACGGAATCCTTGAACCCGGTCTTTCACAGGCACTCCATCGCCACCCCCTAAACAATATGGTCTCTAACAGAAAGGATATACATTTATGTCACAGAAGAGCGTTTGGAATGAGTACGGAGAAGAGATCGAGCGTCGGGTAAGGCTGAAGACCTTTTCGCTTGCGGTGAAATTGTTGAAAAACGAGGAGGATATCCCCAAAGAGGCGCAGAGGCCGCAAAGGGACCTGGGCCATCGTTTGATGCTCTGCCAGGGTTTTCAGCTCTCGCGTCGTGAAGGACTCACCGTTGCCATGCTGAGAGAGGATATGTGGTGTCATGAGCCGGTGATAGGCTATGGGCTTCAGGAGCCTCCGAACTATTTCTTCGAGGGGCATACCCGCTACCCCAGGGATGTATCCACCTCGGAAGCAGGGCGGCATTTTGCAGACGAGTTTCCGATGTTGGAAACGGGAACCTATAAAGGGGTGGTATCGGCACCGTTGAAGCTCGCTACATTTGAACCAGATGTGGCGATGATCTACTGCGATGGGGCACAATTGAGCCTTCTGCTTTTGGCCAGGGAATGGAAGGATGGCTATAGCCTTCCGTGCAACCTCTCCAGTCATGCAGCATGCGTCTACGCAGTGATTCCCGCGATTCTGAACGAACAGTGTCAGGTTGCCATTCCGTGCCGGGGCGATCACTATAGCGCCATGGCCGGGGATGAGGAGATGGTGTTTACCACTCCCAGGGGAAAGCTGGAGGATCTGATAGCAGGGCTCAGGTACGTGGAGAAGATGGATTCTCGGTTACCCCGTGGATACAACCTGCCAAAAGAGCACCCCCAGTCGGACAGCTACGAGAAGGTAGCAAAAATGATGGGGCTCCGCTAGGATCGGATAAGCCGTGGTGTGGGCAAAGCTCCGGTGTGGGCTTATTCATGCATCCGATACTTCATGGACGCTGGGCCAGGAGGCGGTTTTTCCTGGACAGAGATGTGCCCGGCGCCCAGGGAATTGGAAAAGAATGGCTCGCCTATCTGGCATACATTCAAAAAAGATCAATGCCGAAACGCAAGGCCTGAGCCCAAACTCAAGAAAGCCGGTGACCGGCGGCAGGGGCATGTGAACCGACTAATAGGAACGCCGCCCCCCACCCGGCCTTCCTCCGCCTCGATGGCCTTCTGAACGGGGCTTCGCCTTATTAACCTTAATCGTTCGGCCCTTTAGTTCTGTCCCGTCCAGACCATCGATCGCAGCCTCGGCGCCGCCTCTATCGGGCATCTCCACAAAGCCGAATCCCTTTGATTCTCCGCTGTACCTGTCCTTAATGATCTTAACGGTTTCGACCTCCCCAAAGGACTCAAAGGCCTCTTTCAGGTCATCTTCGGTTATCCCGTACGGTAAATTGCCCACATAGATGTTCATTCTGGCCTCCTTTTCATCTCAAAATTATATACGGTGCCTCTAAGTTACGTTTAAATCCCGTAATGATACCACCATGAGAGCTGCATCCCCTGAACCACCATCCATCTGATAAAGGCCTGATCAGCCCATGCGATATCCTTTTTAGGTATCAAGGAATTACGGGAAATCCTTCTTCTCTCTCGCTAGATGAACTGAAAAAGGCAAGTTTATTCACTCTAACAATAAGCAGGGGTTACGTTGATACAATCGAAGGGTTTTCCAAAGGAGTGACCTTCACATGAGGTTAAACAATGGCAAGACCCTTTTTCCTTATTTCATACTCTCCTTAACGTGCGAGGTCAAACAAAAATGCGTTTACATCGACTCAAATCTCGTATTTTTCCTGCTTTCTTTTGCAATATCCTATTCACCGCGCATCTCTGGCTGTAAAACCGCGCTTTTGAACCTCACACACAGCCCTGGCCACATTTAGGCGTTGAGGTGCCATCGATAATGCCAAAAGCTATTTCCTTCGTGCTTCGATTCGCAGATATACTCACCACATAGTGTCAAAAGGTATGGAGCTGTTCCTGCTTACTCAGCACTCAGTCCTGAGTGAATACATTCGTTTTCGAATGTATGAATCGATGGGCTTAGTTCCGCCCAAAGACCGGTTTTGTCATACTTGTTTTTTTCAGGATGTTCTGGCAGCCTATTCTGTCACCATCAATGGTATAAGGTGGATTGCCAGTAGTGCAGGATTCAACTCGAAGTATTTGGTGAAGAGGTGGGTTTTTTAAACCGAGATGTGTGCGGCACACAGGGAAAGATAATGTCACCATGCTGACTTTTCGCAATTAGATTCAGTTGCCTTGCGCCCTGTGCCTTGGGCCTTAGGCCCAGCCTGCTTCAGAAGGGCTGCCTGTGTCCTCCCCTCTTATTCTTTCATTTCTTTGAGGCTTTGCGTTATTCAACATAGCCTACCCAGTTACATGGTCATTGATTTTATTGAACCGTGGTCAAAGACGTCCAGGAATTCACTACTACAGAGTTATTTACGTATTTATTCCTGTTATGATCCCTTTCATTTCTGACCTTTTCCGACCTTTTCCCGATATTGACAATTGTCTCAAATGGGAATATAACCATTTTTATCATTAAAAATGCCTGCACAAGGAGGTAGCAAATGGCTGAGGTTAATATCTTAAAAACTGATTCCCGAGGAAGGGTTACCCTTCCTCCCCCTTTCCGTAATGAACCGCTTTTCGAATACGTGGTTGAAGGGGACCAGATTACCCTTTTCCCGGTGCAAACAGTTCGAAAATATCCCGATATGTCCGATTTGCCAGCAGAGGAGCTTTCCCCCGAATGGATTAAAGGCGAAGAGAAAGTGAACAAGGACACCCGCCATGGTATATCTGCCTCTACACCTACCCAGGCCATGAAGCGGATCAAGAAATAAAAGATTATGCCAGTCAAAGTCCCTTCATTCAAACTCTTCTTTGAGGTAATCTTTCTGGAAAGCTATGCGAGGCTTGGTGCAAGTGAAAAAAAGGCTGTTGAGAAAGCGATCAAAACCTTAGCTGATAACCCCAGGCATCCCTCGCTCAATATTCACAAAGCTAAAAAGGTCGGGGGTAAATACCCGACAGGAGGGCGGGACGTATTTATCGCCTACGCATCGAAAAGATTGAGATTCACATTTGAATACGGGCCGGAGCCTGGAATGATTGCTCTCCGTAATTGTGGCCATCACGACAAGAGCGAAAGAAAGATGTAACCGGTATCAATACACAATCTTGATCTGTTATCTATCCTGATGCCGTATCGCACATTGGGATACCCACAGAGCTGATTTCTATAGTTATTCGATATAGCCGGCAATATTCTACACTTCTGCAATATGGAGATGCGCGGTGTACTGGGGAGTGAAAATTGACCCTCTAAATCCTTGGCTGCCGGGAGAGAAATGCAAACCAATCATTATCCGCGACGCCGACAAAGCCCGTTATTTCGTGCCATAAGATACGCTCAGCACTCTCCGCACGAGCGTTCCCAATCATAAATTCATATTCCCCGTATAATCTGTTCTCATCATCTCCAGGCAATCCTTAAAGACGGGGAGAACCTTTGACCCGCAAGATAATGTCCCGATCCGATTCGTCAATGTTATCTTCATATTGTTGCAATACGTGCGGCATATTATATTGGTGAGCCACCCACAGATAGTAGCGGGCATTGCTTTTGCCCAGCCGGCGATAAGCCAAATAGGCCTGCATATACCCATCGATGATGTTCACAATATCATTCTTGCTCAAGCTGCCAATCGTACCTTCTAATGGCGGAACATGAATAATGAGGCCTACATCCAACACATCAGGATTGTGCACAACATCAGTATTGGCACGGAAAATATTGGGCCAGAGATATGGATTCGCGTAAAAAGACTTCGCAATGCTCCAAAGGCTATTACCCGCCCGAACATCGTACACACCGCCGGGTATGCCTACCGGCGCGGGAGAGAGATCAGGCTGTATGGCTGCCTGGCCTTGCTCTTCTTTCTCGATTACTCGTCCCTCAGATAGCGGGTAGGCGCGAACCGTTTCTGGTGCGGGAGAGAGATCAGGCTGTATGGCAGCCTGGCCTTCCTCTTCTGTGGGGGTTTCCTTGTCCTGGGGTATCTTGTATCTGTCAATTGTTACCGGTTGTGTCGTCCCTTCGACTGGAGGAGCTGATTCGTGAGCCGGTCGAAAGAGAGACAATCTGCCAACGAGCAGAAGCAAGAGGAAGACCACAAGCACTGCGCTCAATGCCAAGACGGCACGTTTTCTCCGAAAAAACGACTCCTTTGATTTTGGCATCGTCATATCAATGCCAATAATCTCAGGCTTCTGATACCCGTATTCTCGGTTGATGAACCGGCGCAGTGCCGCTTCCGGTTTGAAATAGACCCTGTTTTGGGCGGGAATTTCGATGGGCTCACCCGTTTGGGGGTTTATGCCCTGCCGAGAATCCCTCCATTTCAATTTAAACGTGCCGAGACCGGTAATGTATACGTGTCCGTCACGGAGAAGACCCTCATTGCTGACGGTGACCATTTCTTTGAACAGACCATGGATTACTCGCTTCGAGGCTCCGGCCTCCTCGGCAATGCGCTCCACTAAATCCGAAAAGGTTATCTTGTTACTCATTATCAGTCCTACGGGCTTTTACATGGCCTCTGAGGACAGAGCTTGGATGAAAATACACGACCCGTTTCTGCGACAGCATCATAAATTTCTTGTGGTACGGATTATAGGCTTTTCGCCCGGGCTGGAGGTGTGTCCCAAAAGTACCGAATCCGGGAATGGTAAGGCTGAGATCTCTATCGAGTGTTTTATGGAGGATTTCTGTGCTGTGTTTCAGCAAGCGCCTGGTTTCACGCTCCGACAGCGCTAATCGTTCAGACAAACGTTTGATAACCTCAGAACTATTCACAGGTAACTCCAAAGATATGTTACATATCAAGTAATCCTCAGGTAACAAATATAGTATACATCTGAAAAGTGAATGCAGTCAAGCCCAAATTCTCGGATCAAGTGGGCAGGGTATACGAGTCAAGCATTTCACGCGCTTTGGGAAGTTCGCGATTGAGGGCTTGCCTGCCGTCTTTCCGGGGGGTTTACCCGCCGTTGTTGTGGCGGCAGGGCGCAATGGCGGGCTTGCCCGCCGTAGTTTTGGCATGCCCGATCCCTGTATTCTGCATATCCATCTTCTGCAACGGGAGAGAGCCATGTCATGATATCGGTATCCGGAAGATTGAGTCGGGTTCTGATAAGCGAGTTCAGCAGATCCGGTTTTTCGTTAGCGAGCTTCTGGATCCTTTTCCGGCTTCCGTTCACCGCAAGGCCTTGAGAGATGCGCCCCTATCATGGGGAGTGGAGGCTGCGGCTGAAACAATGGGCAACCATAAGGATGCCGAGCGGGTGATTACCGAGATACCTTCAGCGATCCTTTCAGGAGATATCCTTGAACTCCCTGAACCGAAACGTGGGAAATAAAGTCGCGATATTGCCCCTGGAGAACTGATAAGCATTAACCAGGCGCTGCTGATAAATCGTTCTTACTGTGCAAACCAAGCGGAAGCTTTGTGTGCTCTTCATAATCTTTAGGGAGCTTGGCCGGTCACCACGATGATATCGAACACCGACGGCCAGGTTAACTGTTTGTAGATTGTAGTGCTTCCGAGCAATGACGCAAGACGTTTCGCTTTTTCTTGGCATTCTGGCTTTGAGTACACTGTGTTCTTTGAGAAGTTGGATCGGGGTGCGTACTGGATTGCTTCTATCGCACAGCCTTTTTCTCTTAGCCTTTTTGACATTTCTATCGCGGAACCGAGATCACCATCTCCGCTCAGCACTTTGATCTTTAACCCCCATAAGTATTTTCCCAAGTCATGTGATTCAGATGCAGGGGCTCCATATTCACCCTGACGTGCAGCGGCTTTTTGTAAGAGAGCTTGATTTTCACCAGTGAGCCTTTGCTTTTCTTCCTTTAGGGTGACTATTTGTTCATCCAGGGACCCTGTCTGATCTTGCATTAAACTTATTTTGATCTTATTTTCATCCCTTATTCTTTGATTCTCTTCTTGTAAGGCGTTTACCTGATTTTTTAGCTGGATGTTTTCGTTCTTAGCCTTTTTCAACTCGTTCCACATCTCGTCTTTGGATAGCTTGAATTTTTCTATTTCATCCTGTGAGCTCCCGTCCGCGTATTCCAAGGCGCCACAACCGTGAAGGACAAAAGCCACACACAGAATAAGGGTAATTAAGAATGATCTGGTCATTGTTCACCCCCTCGCTTAAAAATGGCCCCCTATTTTCCTCCGACTTTTACCTCTCATAGTGTACATCGTCAATACTAAGAGAGAAAAGGATTCATGATGCGGCAATTGTCTCCCTCATGCTGCTAAATGGCATAACCGATATCCTTACTCATACCAAAGATGACTTTCAATAATTTCACGAGATATCTATTCAATCATTATAAGATCTCGCTCTTCAATCCCGCGTTTCTACGTATTGGTTCATTTTTTTAGGCTTCAGATCCCAAGCCTATGACTTCCATGGTTTCTTAACCAGAGATGTCGCGCGCCCAGGGAAAGATACTTTCACCATGCCGACTTTTCTCAATTAGGTTGGGCTGCCTTACGGCTTGCGCCCCGTGCCTTGGGCCTGAGGCCCAGCCTGCTTCAGCAGGGCTTCCTGTGTTCTCCCCTCTTATTCTTTCATTGTCTTGAGGCTTTGCGTTATTCAACATAGCCTGCCCAGTTACATTGTCATTGCTTGTATGTAACCGGGGTCAACGATGTCCCGGAATTCACACAGTTACCTTCTATTACTCATTAAGCCTTTATGGTATGTAAATAAAGCTTTCTCCTCCAGTCCATAGACGTATGAAGTCATCTGCATTGAAAGTGAGAAGGCGCTCAACGCCTGATTTTTGAGCTGCTTTCACAATAAGAGCGTTAGAAATAATGCCCCCGGTTAGCCCTAATTCAGACATATACTTGATAGTATCCTTGTAATCAGAAGGAGAGAGAGAAATGATCCTGGCCGAGGTCTCGACATTATCATGAACGAGACGCCACGCTGTTAGTGGTGATATCCTTGGTTTCAGAGGAAGGGCGGTTAATACAGCATACAGTTCTACCAATGTATGACTGGCTACTAAGAAATCAATTTCTCCTGCCTCTGCACGTTGGAGCCAGGGCAAAGCCCGGGTATGCATTGGATGAGGCTCGACAATGGCAGCCACAAGGACAGAAGTATCGAATAACGTTTTCATTTTCTAAGAACGGAACCTGCTTCACTCAGGCGTTCTTGACGATGAGTCTGGATTGCACCCACAAGATCTCCAGTTGCAGTGCCTGAAAATACCAATACTCCATTTTTTACCACTACGTGCGGTTCCTCATTAACTGGCTCCATAAGAATTTTTTGATCGGCCTGTTCGATCTGCAATACTGCCCCGGGTTTTAAACCTAAATCATCACGCACACGCTTCGGTATAACGATCCGTCCGAATTTGTCTAATGTTGTTTCCATGGCAAACCCCCATTTTTTGGCAATATATCAAGCCAAATGGCAAATATCAACTCCAACATCCTGTTACTGATCAGATGTCCTGTGTTTCCCTCCATAATAGTTGTTGCGATAGATACGGTACATTATTGTTCTTTGGAGAAGGGACTGCTCATATTGGGTGGGCATATGGCTAAATGAACAGAGCGCCTGTTTCAGATAGTGTCTGCTGTGAAGAGGAATGGAAACCAATCATGATCCGTAACGCCGACAAAGCCTTTCATTGAATATTGCCCGGAACTCTTTCTGGCTCACCAGGAGCCAAACACAGCCCCGATGCATTCTGCAATTTTATTTATTTGCAAATGGACCTCCCGCAATTTACAATATTTGTTATTTAGAGATCTCATTGATAAAATATAAAAAATAGTGCAAAAAAAGGGGATGAAAAAAATGAAATCGAAATATGCAGTCATAGTATTTATCATATTTTTGCTCTTCGGATGCTCTAAAGGAGAGGCCGAACAGGTGAAGAATATGAGTATCTCGAATGAAATCGAACAGATAAAAAGTATGGATATTTCTCATGTTGATCCTGCCACTGTTCCCGACGGTGAATACACCGGTGAATTTCCCTTCAGGCAGAGATACCTTTATCGGGTAAAGGTTACGGTGAAATCAGGGAGGATAGCGAATATTGAAGTGCTGGAGAACGGCACTGAAAATGAATATGCCGAAAAGGGGTTGGGGGTGATCCCGCGCATACTGCGGAAACAATCCCCCGAAGTGGATGCGGTTTCAGGGGCAACCGTTTCATCAAAAGCGCTTATGAAATGTGTGGAAAAAGCTCTGAAAAAAGGCCGGAGAAGCAAATGAATAAGAAAGCTTTGTTAATAGGCAATTCCGACGGGATGGGACTGGCAGCGACAAAAGAATTATTAAAAGAAGGGTGGGAGGTAATTTGAGAGGGGATGTTCGTGAAGAACATGCATGACGATTTTATTTCACTATGATACCTAAACCTCTGCCGAGATTAGCTCACTATCAATGGTATAATGAGTTAATTGCACACGCTCTGTAAGAACATCCCCCCAAATTATCAACCTCTGGCTACTGGGAGAGGCATGCAAACCAGTCATTATTCGTGACGCCGACGAAGCATCTCATTTCGTATTTCCTGGAACGTTTACCGACCTGACAATAGCCAAACAGAGGTTTGCCTATTCATAAGTTGTTTCGGAACCAATCTCCCCCTTTAAGTAATGAATGACGAATACAAGATTCTGGGATAAAAAGGTACACAGAAAGCGCTTATTGTGGTTGAATTGGTTCCCGTCATGACTGAGGATGGATATTGTTCGGCTAGCCTCTGCGGGTTTCAACCAACCTCTCTATCTTCTCCCTCTCAGATTTCTCAATTTTATTAAAATAAATGGCGGTATTATAGACACCGCCCTTATGAGGATGAGATCCCGCTTCCTCAACTCGTACCACGACTCCCTGGCACTCTACATACTCAAGGTCTTTGCTTTGATCACCAAGAGGTAACGCTAAGGCTATCTTGAGACTCGTCATTAACGGAATGTGTTTGTTTAGCTGACAATATACCCCGAGACAGCTGAGATTTATCGTCTCGGTAACGGTATCAAAATCCTCAGCTTTGAGGATTAACTGGACCCCTTCTTTGATACGGGGATGTCGTCTGCGCTCTGCAGAGGTATTGTGGTGGCTCATAGCCTTAGATCCTCAGATCTGTTATGTGGCTATCATGACTGAAGAGTACCACATATACTTGCTTTTGTCTTCATCAAACAGAGCCACGAGATGGCAACACTTCTTCATGTGCCAGAATCTGTGATAGTACTGCCATACTTGAATCTGAGAAACCTAGCGAGTACAAGATGATATAGAGCGTTGGAAAGCAATGATCCATATACAATATTTCTACCGCAATTTAATGAATTTATGCCATCTGGACATCAATGAATATATCAGCAATGTAGTTACTTAACTTATGTCGTCCAATGCCTAAAACTGAATGAAGCAGTTCAATCGCTCCGGGGGTTCGTCGATTGATTTAGGGCCTTTCATGTCTTTATCATTAACGAAGTACACGAATTTTTGGTGACAGCACTTCAGAGATGTGGGATTTCGCTTCAACAAGGAATACATTTCCACTATCAGATTTACCAAGACCATCCCAGACCGGTCCTTTTAAAGGCCAGAAATCAGAAAGAAGAACCTTTGAGAGTTTGATACCCAGTAGGTCAAGAAAGGCCTGATCATGATACTCTGCATACCCATCTTCTGCAACGGGAGAGAGCCATGTAATGGTGTCAGTATCCGGAAGATTGAATTGGGTTCTGATGAGGGAGTTCAGCAGATCCGGCCTTTCGTTAACCAGGTTTTGAATCCATTTCTGGCTTCCCTTTACCGCAGGGCCTTGAGAGATGCGGGGCATGGTGTATTCCCGAATAAGGTATTCATGTGGCAATTCACGATTCGAGTTTGCCCAATTACTATTGGTTGCTTTGAGCTATCAGCTTTGAGCTTTGAGCTTCCTTACGCCTTGCGCCTTAGGCCTTAGGCCATTCCTGCTCCAATCATTATCCGTGACGCCGACAAAACTCTTCATTTTGTGCCCCGAGTAACGTTAGGCAATTTCTGCAGTCGCGGTAGGAATGCCGGTCGCCCGGCACCCCCCGCACAGATCCTTACGTGAGGAACTACCTCATAGGGCTCCTGCCTCGGGTAGTAACGCGCAAACGCCGCTAAGCAGGGTTTAACTAACCTACCCAACAGACTGCATGCCGTATCTATTCAGCGCACTTTACAAGTTATAGGCCGAATGTAGGTGAAATCCTTGGCCGTATCCGCAGTTTCCTGCTTCGTGCCCGTTTAGGGTTCACCATGTCCGTTCCTTCCCCGCCGCAGT
>Ga0307434_1000924_pt1 | contig 17176 bp, 9 predicted proteins | sample SalMarWE160220MG_FD_202156 | JGI IMG/M metagenome (GOLD analysis project Ga0307434, IMG submission 202156) | Salt marsh sediment microbial communities from the Plum Island Ecosystem LTER, Massachusetts, United States - WE1603-220 | ecosystem: Environmental > Aquatic > Marine > Intertidal zone >... | reverse complement strand
CTATCTGGCTAAGCTCATCAACCGCGGTCATAAAGTGGCTATCTGCGAGCAGCTTACTCCTCCAGGCAAGGGACTGGTGGAGAGGGACGTCATTCGGGTGGTGACGCCGGGGACAGTGGTCGAGCCCAATCTGCTCGAAAGTAAGAGCAACAACTATTTAGCCAGCCTGGTGATTGAAGGCGAGGAAGCGGGAATCGCCTATGTTGATATAACCACGAGCGAGTTCGCCACTACTCAGCTTCCTACTGAAAGAGTCATGCCTGAATTGGAGCGACTTCAGCCCAGCGAAATTCTTATTCCCGAAGGTGCCGCCGATTATGCTCAACTGCCGTTCACCATAAGCCGACATGACGACTACTGGTCTGATTTAGAGATCGCCCAGGAAGCTTTGCAGGAACATTTCGCCGTGGCTAGCCTGGAAGGCTATGGCTGTGCCCGTTTGCCTTTGGCTATAAGGGCTGCAGGAGCATTGATACATTATGTCAAGGAAACGCAGAAGGAAACTCTGCCCCAGCTAAGCAAACTTGCTACCTATTCTACAGATTCCTTTATGACCCTCGATGGCCAGACCATCCGCAATCTGGAACTCTTTCAGGGCGGCAGGTGGGGAGAAACCGGACATTCCCTCCTCTCCATCATTGACCTGAGCAAGACAGCTATGGGTGGCAGGCTGCTCAAGAACTGGCTAGGACATCCCCTTCTGGACCTCGCTATATTGAACCGACGGCAAGAGGCGGTTGCCTGGTTCCATCAAGATAGTCTGGCTCGCCAGAAAGTTATCTCTCTTTTATCGGATATTGCCGACCTGGAGAGGCTGGTTAACCGGGTTAGTAGTGGCAGAATCATGCCCCGAGAATTGATAACGCTCCGCGCCAGTTTAGAGAAGGTGCCAAACTTGAAAGCGGCGATGGCAGACAGTGACGCCATAAATTGGCTAAGCGCCGAACTTAAGCCCTGCCCCGACATCGTGGACTTAATTGCAAGGGCTATTGCCGATGAGCCGGGAGATTTAGAGCAAGGTGGTGTAATAAGGGAAGGTTTCTCCCCTGAGCTGGATGAAATCCGACATAACTCCCGGCAGGCTAAGCAATATCTTGCTGGCCTGGAGCAAAGGGAAAGACAGCGCACAGGGATTAAATCCCTGAAAGTAGGCTACAACCGGGTATTTGGCTATTATATCGAGGTATCCAGGGCTAACCTCAGCTTAGTTCCTTCTGATTATATTCGTAAGCAAACTCTAGCGGAAGCGGAAAGGTTCTTCACCCCCGAACTTAAGGAGTATGAATCGCTGATTCTCAATGCTCAGGAGAAAATTGCTGACCTGGAAGCCGCCATTTTCCGGCAACTTTGCCAGCAGATAAGCGCTGTCGGGGGGCAAATTTTGGCCACCGCCGGAGCCATTGCTCAAATTGACGCCCTCTCCAGCCTTGCTGAGGTGGCAGCACGTAATGGTTACGTCCGTCCAACGCTGACCAACGATGATGTCATTGACATCAAGGGAGGGCGCCACCCTATTGTGGAACAGAGCATAGGCAGCGATAATTTTGTTCCTAACGACACTTATTTATGTAACAAGGATAATCAGCTTATCATACTTACCGGTCCCAACATGTCAGGAAAGTCTACCTACCTCAGGCAGGTAGTCTTAATCATCCTCTTAGCTCAGATAGGAGGCTTTATCCCCGCCGATTCAGCGAATGTTGGGATTGTTGACCGCATCTTCACTCGCATTGGAGCACAGGAGGACCTGGCTGCTGGCCAATCCACTTTTATGGTGGAGATGACCGAGGCGGCAAATATCCTGAATAATGCTACCCCTCGCTCCTTTATCATCCTGGATGAAATTGGGCGGGGCACTTCCACCTATGACGGGCTTTCCATTGCCTGGGCAGTAGCCGAGTTCATCCACAACCATCCTGAGCTTGGGACGAAGACTCTTTTTGCCACTCATTATCACGAATTGGTGGACCTGGCTGATATCCTGCCCAGAGTGAAAAACTTTAACGTGGCGGTGGCGGAGGAAGGGGACAAAGTTATCTTTCTACACAAGATTGTCCCCGGGGGCACCGACAGGAGCTATGGCATCCACGTGGCCCAGCTAGCCGGCCTGCCCAAATCGGTAATCGTTCGAGCTCAGGAAGTCTTATCTGAACTTGAGAGCCACACCTCTAAAAAGGGCAAAGCCCCTCGCCATAAAGCATCGCTCCAGATTCCTCTTTTCCCAAAAGACTCCATATTAGCTGATGAAATTAGCCGGCTTGACATCAATTCCATGTCCCCTCTGGAAGCAATCACCAAGCTTTATGAGCTCAAGCGAATGGCTCAGGATAATAAGAAATCGCCGCCCTGAGATGAAAATCCGAAATCCGAAATCTTAAACCTTAAGCAAGCTCAAAATTCAAACCTCAAATGTTCAAAACGGTTTTGGATTTTGAATTTGGTCATTTGAATTTGTTTAGGATTTAGTGCTTAGGATTTTAAAAGTTTATGCAGTTAAGTATAATTGTGCCAAGAGATTCGCAGGGTTGGCCTGATCTAGAAGTTACTATTAAGGATAGTGGTGTGGGACTCTCCTCCTGTCTTCGTTTGGATGTGAGCCAGGAAATCAGAACATTCTTTTGCTATTCCCAGAGCATCCAGATGGTAGTGAGAGCGAAGAAAATCTTGCTTTCCATGGGTTACGAATTCGTCAGGAATGCCTAATCGCTTCACTTTAATATCTGAGGCTTCAGCCTTTTCCAGCAGCTCCAGCACCGCGGCACCAAAGCCACCGCTAAGAACATTCTCCTCTACTATGACCACCTTTTGGGTATGGTTGGCGACATCCAAAATAAGCTCTGTATCCAAAGGCTTGGCGAATCGGGCATTAATTACCATAGCATCAATGCCCCAAAGAGCTAAATGTTCCGCTGCTTCCAGAGAAGGCATGACAGTAGAGCCGATGCCTATTATGACTATATCTTCACCTTGCTTTATTATCTCAGCTTTGCCTATAGGAATTTGATGAAGCTCAGTGGCCAGGGGAACGCCTGTTCCCCGACCCCGAGGATAACGAATTGCCATAGGATGCCCTGCGGTGAGGGCAGTATAGAGCAGGTCTTGAAGTTCATTCTCGTCCTTAGGTGCGCAAACAATCATATTAGGCATCAAACTAAGATAGGATAAATCAAATAGCCCTTGATGTGTTTTGCCATCCTCTCCGACAATGCCGCTGCGGTCAAGGGCAAAAATAACAGGCAAATCAGGGAGACAAACATCGTGCAATATTTGGTCAAAGGCACGCTGCAAGAAGGTAGAATATATAGCTACAACAGGTATAAAGCCCTGAGTAGCTAGACCGGCGGCTAAGGTAACTGCATGCTGCTCAGAAATCCCTACATCATAGATGTGTTGAGGAAACTCCTTGACCAGAGGAGATAGGCTATTGCCTTCAACCATGGCAGCGCTTATCACTACCACGCTGGGATTGTTCCTGAGCAGTCCCCCGACTGTTTGAGCAAATATTTGACTATAAGTAGGCGTTGTGCTCAAGCTCTCGCTTTTAGGGGATAGACCGTGGAAGCGAGTGGGATTATCCTCTGCTGGTTTGTAACCCTTGCCCTTCGTGGTCAAGGCATGGACAATGACCGGCCTGGAGTAATTCCTGGCTCGAGTTAGAGCTTTTTCCAGTTCAGCAATGTTATGACCATCTACCGGACCGAGGTAAGTAAAGCCAAGCTGTTCCCACATTATGCTGGGCATGACTACCGCCTTGGCTCCTTCCTTAAGCCGGTGCAGTGCCCGCCGCAGCCTCTTTCCTCCGGGCAAGAGTGACAGTAACCGATACGTCTGTTCTTTAGCCTGTATATAAGGACTGGTTATTCGTATTACATTTAGCCGCTTGGCTAGCGCTCCTACTGTGGGCGAAATGGACATGCCGTTGTCATTGAGCACCACAATAAGCCTTGTCTCCAAATGCCCGGCGTGATTCAGTGCTTCGTAAGTCATGCCACACGTGAGGCATCCATCGCCGATGACAGCTACCACGTGGTGATCGTCGCCAGTAAGGTCGCGGCTCAGAGCCATGCCCAAAGCTGCTGAAACGGATGTGCCACCGTGTCCCGTAGTGAAAGCATCGTGAGGACTTTCATCTCTATCAGGAAATCCTGAGAGTCCCTGGTATTGGCGAAGGGAGGGAAATTGCTCCCTTCTTCCTGTTAATAGCTTATGAACGTAACTTTGGTGTCCCACATCCCAGATTATCTTGTCTTTCGGGCTATCAAATACCCGGTGCAGGGCAACAGTAAGCTCCACCACTCCCAGACTGGATGCTAGATGCCCTCCATTTTGGCTAACTTGGCTTACCAATAACTCTCTGAGTTCGGAGCAAAGTTCAGCTAGTTCATCTTGGTTTAGCCCCTTAACATCACTGGGGGCATTTATTTTGTCCAGTATCTTAGACACCTCACTCTCCCACTTTAGATTATAGCAAATTTTACTCTTATGCGTACTCCAGCCTCCAAGATTGAGAATTGTCAGGGATTGCCACGCCCCGACAAGTCGGGCCTCGCAATGACACATTCCCCCCTGTCATTGCGAGGCTGGCGGAGCCAGCCGAAGCAATCTCGGTGAAGGCAATAGAGATTGCCACGCTTCGCTCGCAATGACATTAGGGGAAGACCCTTGAATGACACCGCGAATATGCTTATCTATTTTTTCATAGCCTGGATTTCTTCCTGTTGAAGTCTTAATCAGGCCAAATCATAATAGTTTTTGGTTAGATATTAGAAGATTTAAACCCTTGACATCCCTTTAAACAAGTGTTATTCTTCTATTAATATATCAAGTATGATTTACTACAACACGAATGAAGCTATTGCTAAGCAAGGCTTGGTATGGCTAGTATATGGAATATAAGGGAGCAACTAACCACCTTTCTCTCTACTTACCTCCTTTCCTTTCAATATAGGCGGCGGGAGTAGCTCAAACTCCCGCCGTCACCTCTCCAGGTATTCTCGGTGGACAGCTCACATACCTTCAGCGGTACCCATTTTGCAGCTCTCTGCCTTGACAGGAGACAACAATAAAAGAGCCAACCGTACCTGACATTGAGCGGCACGGCCGGCTCTTTACTATAGCAAATATAATGCCTTATGCTAGGACGGGTGTCTCACACACCGTGTACCAATAGGCAAAGTCCTCCATATAACACAGTACTTTACACTTCCCTAGTTCTGCCATATATCCCCCGTAGCTTCAACAACCCAAACAATGGGGTCAACCAGGAGCTCCCTGACCATAGTCCTCAAAAGCTCATTTCCGGCTATGAATTCCGCTACGGGAGGGCTAAGCTGGTAGTAAAGGGAGACAAATTGAGAGCCCACGGTGCTTTCCAGCAGCACCGCATCCCGGAATTCTCGCAACACATCAATCTGTTCAGCAGTGGGAGTTCCGTAGGCTGCGGTAGCAATGAAACAACCTTCAATAGGTAATGTGGTGAATTGAAGGATAGCACCTTCAATCGCAGTTTCGCCATTCACAATGTCGTCATACTTAAGCTGGGCTTTGAAATCATAATCAGTATCAGAGTCAAGCCCGGTAAGCATCTTGTCATGGCTGCCATCTGCTGTTTTAGACACCCAGGCAGTATAAGACCACTCTGCGTCGGTGGATTTCTTATAGGCAAAGCGCACTTCGACTTGGCTGTAGTTATTCCCCACAATGTAGTTCATATTCACTGTGGAAAATAAGTATCTGACCTCGGTGGCGGCTTGTGTGGTAATCATCGGAACCTCTGAAACCAGTTCGAAGTTAGCGGTGACGGTTACATCTGCAGCCGGCATGGTGAAGGTAGTCTCTGCTGCACTCGCATCGTCGAATCCACCCGCTGGCGCCGTCCAGTTCACAAACTCGTAGCCCTCGTTGGCTTCCGCCTTTATGCTGACTTTTGTACCTTCTGCATAAGGTGATCCATTGGTCAAATCAGTTGCCGTGCCACCTACCGCGGGGTCTGCTGCCATGGTGAGGTCGTATGTCGCCACAGAAGTCCAGTCCTTGGTGGCGGTGTCAGATACCGAGGGTTTGCCTGTCACTTCACATGTTACCGTGCTTGTTCCAGGCTCGCTGGAGGTAATCACGGCATCTGCCTCGCCATTAATATCGGTTTGGCTCTCTGGTGTGTCGGAGAAGGAGCCCACGCCGCTTATGCCCCAGGTCACATCCACACCTGCCATCATATTATTGAATTGGTCCCTCACCGTGGCCCTAAGGTCATGGGTCGTGTCCACGGGATTTTCGCCTGTCGCGGGCAAGAGCTCTAATGTCGTGGCTTCAGGGGTATAAGTCCAGCCCTTGGTGGCGGTGTCAGATACCGAGGATTTGCCTGTCACTTCACATGTTACCGTGCTTGTTCCATGCTCGCTCGAGGTAATCACGGCATCTGCCTCGCCATTAATATCGGTTTGGCTCTCTGGTGTGTCGGAGAAGGAGCCCACGCCGCTTATGCCCCAGGTTACATCCACGCCTGCCATCACATTATTGAATTGGTCCCTCACCGTGGCCCTAAGGTCATGGGTCGTGTCCACGGAGTTAGTGCCAGACTCAGGGAGAAGCACCAGAATGGTGGGCACAAGCTCAAAGTTGGCGGTGACAGTTACATTTTGAGCCGGCATGGTGAAGGTAGTCTCCGCCGCACTCGCATTATCGAACCCACCCGCAGTCGCCGTCCAGCTCACAAACTCGTAGCCTTCGTTGGCTTCCGCTTTTATGCTGACTTCTGTACCTTCTGCATAAGGTGATCCATCGGTTAAATCAGTTGCCGTGCCACCTTCCTCAGGATCTGCTGCCATGGTGAGGCCATATTGAATCGGTGTTGGTCCAACCGCTATGGTAAGTGTCCGCCACGCCCGTAAACCTTCGCCTTGGGTAACCTGGAAATCTGCCGTGCCGGTGTCACCGGCAGTCTCTTGAGCTGTATAAGCGGCACCACCAGAGCAGTGCCCTACTGCCCCAGATTCACAGCCGGGTCTGCTACTTTCAACAGTGATATCGATGTGTTCATTGGGATAGTTGGCATTCCATCCACAACATGAATCATAACCAAAAATCCGCAAAACCAGAGTGTCAGCGACGGTAGTGTTAACAGCAGGACAGGTTGCTGAAAAACCGTCGGTGCCAGTGTCAGAGCTCCAGGCATCGATTGGATTGTCCATATCATGCCCGGTAATGCGAATAATAAAGGCATATACCGTCTCTTCAGTAGTCCAGGTCCACTGATATGAACCCGGCTCACTATCGCCAGCAATCAGGTACCATGCACCTAATGTACACCCTCCACCATAGCTACCATTCCCACTCCACCCCACATCTATTGGTGTCCAACCTGTGGGTCCGGTAAACTCGCCAGAGGTATCGCCGTCGGTGGTTACGACGCCAATGAGCAAATCACCACTGGCAGCTCCCGTCGGCTTGGCGACCTCGATTGAGGTTATATCATTGGCACTTTCCACGTTGCCACTTCTAGCATAGGTAAATCCTTCGTAGCTGACGCACGATACCAAGCTCACCACCAGCACCAGTGCAGACAGTATGACAACGATTGCTCTTTTCATATTTCCCTCCCTTCACTACTCGTGTATATTGCTCTATTGCTCTCTCGACTTAGAGTATCACAGCCTATCCCGCGTAAAATTTCCACCTCCATAAGCATCACCTCCCCCCGCCACACTAGGTCGTTTAATAACTCAAAGTGTCATCACGAGCAAAGCATGGCAATTTCCAAAGATTGCTTCGGTGAGTTTCCTCATTTGTGTTCGGACGCCACCGCAATAACCGCAACAACCAAAAACAGCCCCCGATATAAAATGCCTACTTTCGTGAGCGCTTACTTCTACGCGAACCTGCCCATCCAGCTCAGCAACCATCTCTTACCTATACTAACCCTTTCGCCACCCGAGTCGGGCTCATTTTGCTGGCCCGATGCATAAATAAAAGCACATATACTATAGCGATATAATAATAGAGCTTAAGCCAGTAAGCCATATAAATTATAAGATTTCTTCCAAAAAAAAGTCAATACCTAATTTTCTCATTGCTTAAATGTCACTGAGCAAGTTTTAAATGAATCATGATGTACCAAATTCAGGACTGCACGGATTTAAGAAAGTTATTATTATGTCGTAATGTCATGTTGATTTGTCGTAAATAATAGAATCTGTTATAATAGTTCGTTTCCCAAACGAGCGAAGGTTCCATGAAATAATCAGGAAAGGTTAAATATGACAGTAAATTCCGAATCCGGAAACCTGGCTTTGAGATTGTGGCTCCTGACGCACCGAACCCGCGACGTGCTCATGACGTGCGAGGACCAAGTATTTGGTGAATACGGGCTTACTACGGAGCAGTATTCAGTGCTTGTGACTATAAAATACCTCCAGGAGCCTGTAAGGATAACTGACATAGCCCATTGGTTAGAACGTAGCACGAACAGCGTCAGTATGATAGTTGACCGCATGGTCAAAGCCGGTCTGCTCAGAAGGGTAAGAGACAGGGGTGACCGCAGGGTAGTAAATGTGTTTATCACCAGCAAAGGGGAGAACGCTCTTAAACCGGCAACCACGGCAGGCTGGAACTTTATCCGGGAAGTCCTGTCGCCACTATCAGACGAGGACAGGCAAGCCTTTGTCAATCTGCTCGAGACGGTAAAATACAAGGCACTTAAGTATCTCAATCCCGGATTGGATATAGAGGAAATGAGGAGAAATGAGATAACGAACCAGCCTGATGTAATGAAACGGCTGGCTCAATACATTTCGACCTCCATGCCTCAAGCCAAACGTCAGGGTGGTAAAAAGGGAAAGACCCCATAATGAGGCCAGTTAGCTTTGCTTATGCTAGCTGGCGTAGAGCAGCTCCGCAGAGTCTCCAATAATCCCCGTAGGACGAAACATATTCCCCGTTTCAACCCGCAAGTAAAACACCATAATTACTTCTGTCATTAATGCGCTACACCCCGGTACACCGTGAGGCACGTTTCAAATCGACAAATAGGTATGACTGCGCTAGTTCAAATAGACGGGTGACACTTTATATGTTTGTAACATTGGGTAATAACCTTCCGTGTCATTGCGAGCCGAAGGCGTGGCAATCTCCATTCTCAACAGTCCCACTGAGATTGCGGAGCCTGTTCCGAGCGTAAGCGAGGAATCTCGCTCCTCGCAATGACAAAAAAGAAGTGTCACTAAGGTACTGAACGAGGACAATAGCTGGACAATTTGTTATATAATATAGCATTGCCTAGTAGGAATCTAAAAGGGCGACAGGAAATTGTCAGGTCAATTTTACGATGTCATCATAGTAGGGGCGGGGCCGGCCGGAAGCTACATGGCTTATGAACTAGCTTTATCAGGTCACGATGTCGCTGTTTTTGAAGAAAAAAGTGCGTCAGGACTTAATGCTTGTTGCACAGGAATAATCAGCACCGAATGTTTCCAGTCTCTGGACACCGACACGGATGTGATATTAACCGAGGTAAACTCGGCCAAGTTGTTCTCCCCTTCAGGGAGATGCTTAAGAGTGCAAACTGAAAATGTTCAGGCTTACGTTGTCAATCGGCTTTTACTTGATAAAGCAATAACCTCTAAAGCCCAATCCCGGGGGGCACAATATTTCTTCTCTTCGCCAGTCATCGACATCATTCCCGGGAAGAATAGCATACAAGCTGAAACTTTGTGCTCTGGAGCCAGGAAGATATTCAGTGCTAGAGCTTTGATTCTGGCTAACGGATTCAGACCCAAGCTGCCCCGAAAGCTAGGTCTGGGCAAAATCAAGACTTTCCTCACCGGTGCTCAGGCTGAAATTGAAGCGAAAAATGTTGATGAACTCGAAGTATACTTTGGTCAGGAAATAGCACCGGGGGCATTTGCCTGGCTTGTGCCCACTTCAAAAAATAAAGCATATGCTGGTCTCCTAGCAACATCTCAGGCCAAGCTACATCTGCAAAAATTTCTCAACAACCCTATTTGCCAGGGTAGAATAACAAGTAGGGAGGTGAAAATCGAGCAAAAGGCTATCCCCATAGGAACTTTAGCTCGCAGCTACGGAGATAGAGTACTGGTTATCGGAGATGCTGCCGGGCAGGTAAAGCCAACTACCGGTGGAGGAATATACTTCGGGCATCTTGGTGCCCGGATAGCAGCCGAGGTGCTTCATGAAGCTCTCAGTAGTGATAATTTAACCGCCGACCAGCTTTCGCGCTATCAAAAGCAGTGGAAGGCGAAAATAGGCAAGGAACTATCCCGTGGCTACTGGGCCAGATGGGCTTATGCCAAACTGAGCGACCGCCAAATCGAGGGAATATTCAGTGTGTTGGACTCCAGCGGCATGGCTGAGGCTTTGCTCAACTCAAACAATTTTTCCTTCGATTGGCACAGCAGGTTAATTTTGGCTGTCCTGAGACGCAGCTCCGCCTATCCCTGGCTGAAAATCAGGCATCACCTTTCCCGCGAGGTTAGTTTATGATTCAAACAAATTATCCTCCCCGGCACATAGCCATCATCATGGATGGCAATGGCCGATGGGCAAAGAAACGCGGCTTACCCAGGCTTGCCGGACATGAAGCAGGAAGCAAGAACATTCACCCGGTGGTAAAGATTTTTGCCGACTATGGAGTAAGATACCTGACCCTGTATGCATTCTCCACCGAGAACTGGAACCGCCCCAGGATAGAGGTCGCTGGCTTACTCAGTCTTCTGACAAAGAAAATTGACCGGGAAACTCAGGCTTTTCATCAAGAAAATATCCGACTGGTACACCTGGGCAGGCTGGATAGAATGTCTCAGAAACTGAGAGAAAAGGTGCAGGCAGCAGTGGAACTCACCAAAAATAATACCGGGCTTACGCTCTGCCTCGCCTTCGATTATGGTGGACGTGATGAAATTGTCCAGGCAGCTAGACATATCGCCAGCGCCGGTATTCCTGGTGACAATATAGATGGGTCTGTGTTTGCCCGGTATCTATATAGCCCTGATATCCCCGACCCCGACCTGGTCATACGCACTGGCGGTGAGAGCCGCCTGAGCAACTTTCTCCTCTGGCAGGCTGCCTATAGCGAACTTTACTTCACTCCGGTATTATGGCCTGACTTTGGGCATAAAGATGTTGAGGAGGCGCTTTCTGAATATAAACGCCGCCAGCGCCGTTTTGGCAAAATATGAGACTTTGAACAACCACCCAATGACGAAGAGCTTGTCCTGGGCATTACGGGATTCTTCGCCTTCGGCTCAGAATGACACCTCTATCCCGTCATTGCGAGGAGCGAAGCGACGAGGCAATCTCGTCGTGAACCCCCCTGTCATTGCGAGTCCCGATTTATCGGGACGAAGCAATTTCGTCGTGACCCCCTGTCATTGCGAGGAGCGTAGCGACGAGGCAAACTTAACGAGATTCCTCGCTCACGCCCGGAACAGGCTCCTCAATCTCCAATATCCGGGGTGATTCTCGTCGCAAGCAGTGGTATAATTAGCATGGGATAAAAGTCCAGGCGCATTTTCAGAGGAAGCATGGCAGTTTTACAGATTCGCACTTTGCCCGACCCCGTGTTGCGGCAAAAGGCCAAGAAAGTAAACAAAATCGATGACTCCATTCAAAAGTTAATCGATGACATGATTGATACGGTACACGCTGACCCAAACAGAGCCGGTCTCGCTGCCCCGCAGGTAGGAGTGTTGCTCCGTATAGCAGTCATCGAAGTGCCTGAACACGAACTTATCACCATGATTAACCCTGAAATAGTAAAAAAGGAAGGTGAGCGAATAGTTCAAGAAGGCTGCCTGTCCGTACCTGGCTACTTTGGGGAAATAAAAAGAGCGGTAACAGTGAAAGTCAAAGCACAGAACCGGTACGGTAAGGAATTCCGCCTCAAAGCGCAAGGGCTTCTGGCTCAGGCTCTTGAACAGGAAACTGAGCACCTCGACGGCATTCTATATATCGACCATATAGAGAGTCAGGAAAAGCTGTTTGAGATTATCAAGGAAGGAGAGGAATAGGCAAGTTTACTATCTACCGAGGCCTAGCTCCAGGACAAAACAGCAAAGCCATTCCAGGCGCAAATAATCAACATCCCCAGGCTCAGCGGCTTCAATAATCTGCCTCGCTTAAACAAAACCAGGGCCGCGACTATTGCCGCGGAAATCAGCCCCTTAATCAGCATATTGCTGCCAAATCTCATGCCCAGAAATGGGTTAAGCTCGTAACTCCCTGCTCCTAAAGCAACCCCGGTAAGCCAGGCATCCAGAAGGTTTAGCCCGATGAAAACAAGGCAGAGCAGGATAGTTCTGGTTAAAACTGTCTCAGCAACCGCCCATTTAAGTCTTGCCATGGCCCAAATATTTAGTACTTTAGTACTAGTACTTGAGTTTAACAACAGTCAACGGGTCGTGTCAAGAGGGGCTTTAGAGTTAAGTATAATCCTGGTTGGTTTCGTATAGCACCTCGCCTTAATTCCAGGTAAAATTATACTAGCCGCGATATATACCTTGTAGACAATACAAGCCTCGACCTAGCCGAGGCCTTCCTCCTCCCACCAAGTTTTGCAGAGATTGAAAGCTTCTTCTCCGTAAAAGGTGTCCTGGATTGTGTAGTCGTCTTCTTCAACAACCTCATCACTCGACGACTCTACCCAGAGCCAATAGTTCTGAGTTTCGTTTCCAACGTGAAACTTAACTACCCAGTGAACCTGTTCCTTACCCAATTTCCAGCGCTTCACCCAGACCATGCAGGCTTCCAGCCCTTGCTTATAGGCATTCCACCAGACATCGGCGGCAAAATGCCCGCACTCATAGCGTTCTGATACCCACAAGTTATTATCTGTGGTGTCTTGAGCGAGGAAATCCAGAACTTCCTGCTCAGTTGCCGGCGAAACTTGAGAGGCGTCGTAAATCTCAGAGGAATATGTATAAGGCTCCCTGGTTTGAGCTCCAGCCGCCATACATCCGGAAGTAATTATTGACAAGGCCACCAGTGTGACAAGAACGGCGAAATTTAATCCGCGCTTTATATCTGTTATTCGCCTTTTCACCGGTTAATCTAAGCTCTAGCGCGTGGACTTCCTTATGATTAGAGGATTTGCCGCTGTCACCGCCTACAGCACTTCTTCACAGCCGATTTTTCTATAGGTTCTTCCCGTTTATACTTAACAAAATTGCGGGGTGGAAGAGGGGGGATAAACCGAGCCTCAAGCCCGGTTTATCCCTCCACTGTTGCTGATCTTCGCTTTCTTCTCCCCCAGGCCACTCCCCAGATAATCACGCCAAGCGCCACTATCAGGACAATGATAAGCCACCAGGTGATAGTTCGTGACGTTGTGAACTCATCGTTCAACCCGGCAACCTCTACTTCATACTGCCCGTAGTCCAACCCGGACACGGTAAAACTCACCTCCTGGCTCTGTCCGACACCCAGTGTCACCGTCTTGGTATCCACTGTTTCCCCATTGAGCTTTAGCTCAACAGTATATGTGCCTTCTTGTCCACCGTCGTTGGCTACGTTGGCGGTAATGGTAACGCTTTCTCCAGTCTTGGTCACGAAGGTGACAGGTTCCCATATCTTTTCCACACTAGGCACGATGTTCAAGCCACTGGCCTCAAAATGGGCTGGCGGGATAGGTGTCGGCTCAAGCTCAACCAGTACGCCGAATATACTGAAGTGGTTTACCGCCGCAGACAGAGTCAGTTCTGCCACACCGTTTGGCCCGCCTGCTTCACTCTTCAGTGGTACCCAAATTCCATTAACAGCATCATAATAAGCCATGGTTGCATTTAGAGCATTTTCGGGCAATTGATCGAAGCCCAGTGTCAGGAAAATATCCCTGTCGAAAACAGCGCCCTCAGGAGTTACGTTAAAAGCCATAATCGCCGTAGTATTCCCCGAAGAAGGAGGTATGTCATCGAGTTCTCTGATTACTATCAGGTAATGTGTCCTTCCACCAACCATGGGTGCGAGAGTACTCCTCTCCAGCAACAAGTTGTGACTGCCCTCGGGACTAGGCCCGAACAAGTCCTGCGTTAGCCGGTCATTTCTGTAAAGGCGCTTCTCGGTGATAGTCCCTTCCCAGTCCACCGTGAGCTTTTTAAACGTAGGACAGGAGCCACCGCCACCGACAACACCACCGCCGCCACCGCCGGCAACGTTGGTGTATTCGTCATCGAAGGCTGATGAACCCTCGTCACAGGTAACGTTAGCGGTATTATAAAATGTAGAGCCGGGTGTTGCCCCCAGGCTTACGGTAGCATTGATGGCGTAAGATAAAGAGCCGCCGGAGGGAATGGTTAACAACAATCCATTCCAGGTGATGGTGTCACCATTGTCAAAACCACCATCAGTATCGGTGATGTTAAGCACATTCTCGTCATAGTTATCTACTACTTTAACCCCGGTGGCAGTAGCGTTGCCAGTATTGGTGACGACGATATTGTAGGTTAGTGTCCCACCAGGGTTAACCGTGCCAGGTGAATCCGTCTTGATGATAGTTAGCCAAGGACCGGCACAGTCAATCCAGAACTTATCGTGGGGTGCTGAGGAAACGGTATTTTCTCCGTCGGTAGCGGTGACCACGATTGTCAGGGTGATACCTGCTGGCTGCCCGGGTATCGTGGCTTGCCAGTAGCCGTCCTGGGCAGTGCCGCTGACCAGGTTCATAGAAACGATCATCCCATCGTAGGTCAGGTTAACCGAGGTCATACCCACGTTATCAGTCACGTGGGCCCTGATGGTCACATCCTCACCGGCACAGTAGTAGGGTCCCTCCGGTATCTGCTGCACAGATATTGTGGGGCCGCAGTCCTCAACCGTAATGTAAACAGGCTTGGTCTCAGTACCCGGGCCGCAGTCATTGCTCACCGCCAAGCTTACGGTGTATGTGCCAGAGCTATTGTAAGTTACAGCATGAGGCCCTGGTGTATTAGCACTCGAAGGACTGCCTCCGGTGAAGGTCCAGTTCCAGTTCGTTGGATCTCCCGTGGACTGGTCTGTAAAGACCACAGTCAGAGGAGCACAGCCGCTTCTCGGTGAGCCGCTGAAGTTGGCTGTAGGAGGACCTTCCACCGAGATGTATCCAGTCCTGGTCTCAGTATCTGAGCCGCAGCCGTTGCTCACCATCAAGCTCACAGTGTAGGCGCCAGGGCTATTGTAAGTTACAGAGGGAGGTGTCTGCCCTGTATAACTTGAAGGACTGCCTCCAGGGAAAGACCAGCTCCAGCTAGTAGGATTTCCTGTGGAGTGGTCTGTAAAGTCGACTGTCAAAGGAGCACAGCCGTTTCTCGGTAAGCCGCTGAAGTTTGCCACGGGCGCAGGAGTCCCTGTGCAGTAGCCGGTTACTTCCTTGTCGGAATCCATGTGGACGCTGCGGGTCCTGCCAGTACCGATGCCATCGCCCGTCCACTCAACGAACTCACAGCAGATACCGCTGTCATCAGCGGTAAGCGTGACTTCCGTGCAGCAATCTATGGTGAAGGTTTCAGTTCCATTAGCCTCTACTGTGCCCAGAGTAACCTCACCAGTACCCACTGTGATGGGGCAACAGCCCTCTGAGTTCACCGTGAGTTCGTATTGAATATCCGGTGTGCAGTGGCCCGTTACCTCCTTGTCGCCATCTATGTGGATGGTGACCGGGTTGCTGGTGTTTGTGCTACCGGGGACATCTCCCGTCCACTCAACAAAGTCGCAGCAGACAGCGCTTTCATTAGCGCTAAGGGTGACTTCCGTGCAGCAGTAAACGGTGAAGTTTCCAGTCCCACCAGCCTCTACTGTGCCACCTCCACCTTCATAACTTACGTCTATAGGACAGCAGCCATCTGAGTTCACCGTGAGTTCATATGGAATTTCCGGTGTGCAGTGGCCCGTTACCTCCTTGTTACCATCTATGTGGATGGTGACGGGGTTGCTGGTGTTTGTGCTACCGGGGACATCTCCCGTCCACTCAACAAAGTCGCAGCAGACAGCGCTTTCATTAGCGCTAAGGGTGACTTCCGTGCAGCAGTCAACGGTGAAGTTTCCAGTTCCATTAGCCTCTACTGTGCCCAGAGTAACCTCACCAGTACCCACAGTAATGGGGCAGCAGCCATCTGAGGTCACCGTGAGTTCATATTGAATTTCCGATGTGCAGCGGCCGGTTACCTCCTTGTCGCCATCTATGTGGATGGTGACGGGGTTGCTGGTGTTCGTGCCACCAGGCACATCTCCCGTCCAGTTCACGAAGTCACAGCAGACAGCGCTTTCATTAGCGCTAAGGGTAACTTCCGTGCAGCAGTAAACGGTGAAGTTTCCAGTCCCTCCAGCCTCTACTGTGCCCAGAGTAACCTCACCATCACCCACTGTAATCGGACAGCAGCCATCCGAGTTCACCGTGAGTTCATATTGAATTTCCGATGTGCAGTAGCCGGTTACTTCCTTGTCACCATCTATGTGGATGGTGACGGGGTTGCTGCTGTTTGTGCTACCGGGGACATCTCCCGTCCAGTTCACGAAGTCACAGCAGACAGCGCTTTCATTAGCGCTAAGGGTGACTTCCGTGCAGCAGTAAACGGTGAAGTTTCCAGTCCCACCAGCCTCTACTGTGCCCAGAGTAACCTCACCAGTACCCACAGTAATCGGACAGCAGCCATCTGAGTTCACCGTGAGAGTATAGGGAATTATGCGGTTGCAGAAATCAACCTCAACGTCACAGCCATAGTCATAGCTGAGTTCATAAATCAATCCCGCAGGGTTACTGCCTATTTTGCCCTCTGCTTGCCCGTCTCCGTAGTTTGGTCCCATATATTCATTGGCCGTCATTATGTACAGGATATTATCGCCGCTCACCAGAGAGCCGGATACATCGTAGCTTTCAACAGTCTGCCAACCACTGCTGTTAGTCCAGTTTTCGCTGAGATTGCTAACCTCCCAGTCCGTCCCGCCGTAATCGTGGACCTGTGCGCTACCGACAAAGCTGCCGTTAAGATATACCTCATAGCCATTGTCAGTAGTGATGTGGAGCGTGCCACCTGTGGGAAGAGTGGGGATATTGAATTCGTGCTTGAATTCAACCACATCTCCAGTTACAGGATTGTTCACTCTGTAGCTCTCCCAGACCCAGTTGGCGCCGCTGCCGGAAAAGTCGTAATTAATAGAACCCCAATTAGAATGCACCCAGGCTGCTACCGAA
>Ga0307434_1000922_pt1 | contig 17213 bp, 16 predicted proteins | sample SalMarWE160220MG_FD_202156 | JGI IMG/M metagenome (GOLD analysis project Ga0307434, IMG submission 202156) | Salt marsh sediment microbial communities from the Plum Island Ecosystem LTER, Massachusetts, United States - WE1603-220 | ecosystem: Environmental > Aquatic > Marine > Intertidal zone >... | reverse complement strand
TTTCTTTTGGAATAATACAGAATGTGTTGATGTGGAAATTTCCCTGCCCCGACTGTACCACCGCGAGTCCTTCAAGCTTCTCGTTTGAGACGAGGTGCTTGTTGCTGATTTTGTGACTGACCAGGACGGTGTTCCCGCGGCTTTCACTGTACTCACTCAATGTATCCAGGTTCTGTGTGTCGACTATCCTAAAGAGCACCCATTCGGTGTTAACCATACAGAGGGCCTTTTCTGCCAGGAATTGGAGAATAGAATGAAAATCTCTCTTGCTTTCAGGGAACTTCCGTATATCCGAAAAGACTGACCTGATTTCCTCGATCTGTATATTTACGGTTCCAATGTAATGAAACGCCTCGTTAAGCCGTCTTTCCAGCGCTCCTTTGTCCTGCTTCAATCTCTCGAGTTCATTGCGGTTCCTGAGTGCCTCTTTTCGGTATAAGAAAAAGATACCGTACCCTATCGCAAAGAACAGGGCAATAGCGATGACCTCAGCGATTTCTTCATCAAACAGCGTAAATCCCGATCGGATAATATATGGTGTACAGACGATAAGCAGGAATATAGCCACAAGGATCGCAACGTACGCACGTTCAAGCAGTTTAATGTTTCTGTTCATAAGCTGCCCGCATAAGAGTTTTGACATTGCTTCATCTGGGAAACCTCATACGGATTATCCAGAAGTCCTCCCGGTGGTGAACAACAGCCGACAGGATCGCTGCGACCTCGATCATTCAGGGTATGGGACCCCAGAAGTAGCCCAGGAGTTTGAGAATTGGATTGATCTTCTTTTCGGCGATTTCATTGTAGCCGTATTGTTGCAGTCTCCCTTCAACCTCTGAAGCAGAAAGGCCTTTTTCGTTTGATGAGAGTCCCTGAAACAACTCATCTATGGAGGCTTCCTTTGCTGCTTCACTGGTGAATATTTTCTGTTCCATAGCAACCCCCTGCTTTTTCATGTGTATCGGTTAGTCTGTTCTTGATTCTCAAGCACGCGGTTCTACTCCACTATCACCTCCACATAGCCTGAACTGCCACTTTTGTGATCAAGGGCGAGTACGGCGATTTTTTGTCCGGGCTTCACCGTGCTGACCATATTGACGAAGCTCTCAACGCTTTTAATCTTCATAAATCAACCTCCATGGCGAATTACCTCCAACCACTGCCACGCTTTCATGTGAGGAAATAGACCCCATAGGGTTCCACGGTTCCATCAAACACCCTGGTGCCGGGCAGATCGGAATTCCCTTTGTATTCAGGCAGCATAACCCTCTTATTGTTGACGTTCACGACGATAGTTACTGTTTCACCCTGAAACCGCCTTGAGACTGCAAATAATCTCCTATCCAAATCCAGAACTTTCATTGTGCCTGCTGGATGAAAGCACGGGTTTTGCCGCCGAGTGTCAAGCAGGTGCAAAAGACTGTGCAACACCTGATGCCGGAGCGAATGAATATTGGAAAGGGCGGCATTAAGATCTTCTTCGCGAAGTGTTTCCCTGTTAATCATCCGTTTCATTCCCGTGTTTTTAACGCCCGAGTAATAGTTCCTGGAGCCTAAGAGGCTGTGGATATAGATGCCGGGAATTCCCTTGAGGGCAAGCATAATCGCTTGCGAGGCAATGAAGCGTTTGACCGCGAGGGGGTCATTCAGACGGTTCGGGTCATTGATCGCATCAAAGTAACTGATATTGATCTCATACGGCGCCGTTGCGCCATCGGTCGCCCTATAAGAGAGTAAGCCACCATGTGCTTTTGTGATCCGGAGCAAATTTTCGAAGTCCTCTCTTTGAAGAATCTCCTCGGCGGCTAGCAATGCTATGCCATCGTGAGAGGCGAGGAAGTTGAAAAAGAGAAGGTCCTCTCTGAGCCTCTTTTTCACCTTGCGCAGATAGGACGTATCCTTCCGCGCAAAGGCGTCCATCACCAGTGGGGGAAGTGAAAACTTATAGACCATGTTCGCTTCATGCCCCTCTCCGAAGTATGATACGTTATCCTTATAGGGGAAATTCACCTCTGTCACGATGAGCGCATAGGGCGCAACATATTCGAGTATGGCTCTCAACAGCCTGACGATTTGATGTGTTTTGGCTAGATTCACGCAGCTCGTATTTGGCTCTTTCCATATGTATCCTATCGCATCGAGCCGTACAATCTCGACTCCTTGAGCAAGGTAAAAGAGCAGGACATCGATCATCCTGAGAAGAACATCGGGATTTTTGAAATTGAGGTCTATCTGGTCTACGCCAAAGGTAGTCCACACGTATTTTTTTCCCATGGCAGTGTCGAATTCCGTAAGCAAAGGATGTGCTCGAGGTCGAAACACCTTGGGCATGTCAACTCGGCTGTCGTAAACGAGAAAATAGTTTCGGTATCGCCTGTCCCCGTGCAAGAAACCCGTAAACCACCTTGATTTACTCGAGACATGGTTAATAACGAGATCGACCATTAAGCGGTAGTCCCGGGCAATCGCTTGTATATCCTCCCACGTTCCGAGCCGTGGGTCCACTTCCTTGTAATTGATCACGGCGTATCCCCCGTCAGAACTGCTCGGAAAAAAGGGAAGTATATGAACGCCAGAAACGGCGTCTTGGACATACTTCTCCAGAAATCGGGACAAGGTACGGAGTGGTTTTTCTTCGCTGTTGTAAATCGTATCGGCATAGGTGATCAGAATCACATCTCTTTCGGTAAGAACGACCCGGTCATTGTATTTTTTTCTTTTTGCAATGATAGTCTCATTTCTACCGTATAGATCCATGAGATTTTTCAAATCCCTGAAGGCATAACCGGCCTCCTCTTTTGAATAGATGATCCTCAGGATTTGCTTGATCCGTTGCACAAGGTCGGTTGAAGACATCGGTGTGTCCTTTTATAGATCTTTGGTTTTGCCTAACTGATGCATTAAGCGTTGCTTATCGCGAGAATCTGACATACAAGTCTTGGTCCAGCCTTTTCGACGAACGATGATGCTCTGTCCGGGTAATCCTGGGATCCATTCCTTTCCGGGATATACAAGAAATCATGGCTTGAGAGGAAAGGACCTGAGAACGCGACAGCGCCCCTCCCGTCACGCCTCGGTAAACCGCCTCAATGGGAAAAGCCAGCCCCATCATAATACCGAGCACCCAGAGCTCTCTTGGAGATGTCGTCGCTCTTTGCCAGATTAACGCCCCGAGAGCACACGAACAAATAACCACACCAAAGACAGCGATCCACCGGCGACTAGCAGTTTTTTCATACAGCCCGACATTAGCACCGTTTACGGCAGCGAAAATGAGCAAAAAACCGGCACCGCCCATCATGGAGATGCTGGAAAGGTCAAACAGGTTTGCTACTAACAAGGTGAGCGCAGAGGTAATAAACAGGCCTTCGATGGGGCGATTCCAGATGTTTTTTTCCAGTATCTCAGGCAGTTCTCCCTCTTTGGCAATTATATAGTTAGCCATTTTTCTCTTTTCCTGAGACACTTCCTTTTTCCACTCCAATTCGAAGCCATACCATACATGCACGTTGTCAAGGAGAGCAACCGTGCTGCAAGCCTGCCATGCCCGTAGACCCGCTTTACAGCGCTTGTGCACCACTCGTGGATGTCTTATGTGAGACGGCATTTGCGTACTTGTAAACGGCCCCTTTCACCTTATTCCGCGCGTTCCCACCTTCCAAAAAGGTGCATACAAGGAAATAAATATCAAGCAGTACGGCGCTTTCCTGAAAATATGGCAGCAAGCAGGACAGCCAGGATCCCTGTCAGAAAGATCCCATCAAACGTGCCCGCGCCCCCAATGGAAGCAATGGGGGCACCGAGTCCTTGAATCTTGCCGAGATTCAACAAGTCTGCACCAATCAAGGTTCCCAGGCTCCCCGACACATAGGCCAACGGAGCAGCAGACTGCCGAGAAAGCAGCAGTCCAACCCCAGCAGCAATCAGGGGGGGGATGAAGGTCGGTTCGGCAATTCCAACGCCTTTGACAGGGTACGCCATTAAATGGACGATGATTGCCACTATGGCTACCCCCAGGATACCTCTGCTATAAAGCCGGTTCTTCGCGACGAGATAGAGGGAAAGGAGGGCCGGGATAATGGCGCCCCCGACGTTAACGGCAATGATCGTTCGAGGCCACTCTTGAACCATGGGGATTACGTACCGCATGCCGAAGAAGAGAATCTCTCCGCCTGAGTGCACCTGCTCCGGGGGCAGCTCTGCAACCGGGATATTCACATAACTCCCCAAGAATGTGAGCAGCAGCAGGGCGAACATATACCGCCTCTTAACCCCGATCTTAGTGTAGGCGTACCTGAGGATGCCGATCTCAATCAAAATGATCAAAACAGCAAAGAGAAACAAGAGAAAGAGCAAAAAGGGTAGGCCGAGAGGGAAGTAGTGAAACACTGAAAGGCGCGTCGTTTCTCTCCTTATTAAGGGATCTATTCAATTTTTCAGTTCAGAATTTTGGGTAATGACCCTTTAATGGTTGATAAATGTTTTATAGCACATTAGCTCTCGGAGTGTCCACATATGATCGGTAACGCCAGCGGCCACCGAAGGAGTTCGATGTTTCCATTTTGCCATGCCATCGCCCTTGAGGCGTTGACGAAGGCCTCGATGGGGCCGGGCCAGGTTGAAGTACGCCTGATACAGATGCATCTGCCGCTCAAGCCACACGATATCTTTACTGAAGGCAATAGTCTTTCGGGTAAGGCGGCGGTTTTCATGTCGCAGATTCAAGTTATGCCGTTCGATGTACACCGTCTTGATATCCTTAAGCGGTACATCACCGAACACCGCCCTTTTGGAAACACCGACGAGATGTCCCTTTTCATCCCGTTGCTTGACCACTTGGCCATAGCGCAACGTAGGGCAGGCCACCATCTTGGGCCTTCGAGGCCGACCCCTCTTTCCCGATCGGGGGTAGATTTTAATGACATGATGGCGACTAAAAAGAGCAACACCATACGCGTCCAGCCCATCACTGACCCACAGAGGCATGGCCTCGTGGCAGAGCCGTGCTTCGGTGTCGGCCACCAGAGGTTCAGCCAGCGAAGACTCTGTTGCGTCGATAGAGAAAGAGATCATCATCCGGTACTCCGTAGCCAGGGCAATCCCGATCCAGACTTCTCCCTCCAGAGATTGGCCCTGCGGCGAAGATCGTTTTTTTTAACAAAACTCCACAGGGCGTCCAACTCCACCTGGGAGACCTTCAATTCCTTCAGGAACACGGCGTTTACCTGCTCGCTGTGTTCGGCAGCAACCCGAAGCCAACGCCGCACCGTGTCCAGCTTGACCTCCATGACCTCAGCCACCCCACGCAAGGGCATCCCCTTGACCAACAGTTTCAATGCCATGAGGACCTTGTCCTCAGGGGAACGGAGGTCGTAGAAGATGGTCCCGGACCGCTCACAGAACGACCTCCGGCACTGTCTGCACAGAAGCTTACGGACCGTTCGCCCGTTCCGTCCAGGGTGGGTCCCGTTGGAGACGATATTTCCCTGTCCGGGCTTACCGAACAAGGGGCACTGTGGATTCGGACAGGCTTCGCTGCTAAGGTCATATGTGGGTTTTCTCCCTCTTTTTCCCATCCTAATCACCTCCTTACTGGCGATTAGGATAGAGGAAGATATATTATTTGTCAACTATTAAAGGGTCATTACCGAATTTTGACAAACTCGTAAAAAGTCTTTTAAACTGTCATTGCGAGGAGCGGAGCGACGAAGCAATCTTGTAAATTCAATAAGTTACATTAAATGAGATTGCTTCGCTTCGCTCGCAATGACACCGATGGCGACTTTTTACGAAACTATCAATTTTCGTTTGCGAAAGTTCAATTCTTATCAACTAACCTGAATCGTCTGCTCCGCCTCATAATGGTCAAGATCATAGGATGTCACTGTGTCCAGGCGGCCTGCCAAGGCCAATTGTATTTCAGCCTCTGGAGGCGCCACCAAGAGGTTGCAGCGATTGTCATCCACCTCACCTCGCCACACCAGATGGCCGTATTTCCATGCTGAGCGAGTCTTTGTGATGGTGCTGCCCAAAGCAAAGCCGACGGTTTTGTCATCGACCTCTGCGACCAGACAGAATTCAGGTTCCGTTTTAAAAAATGCTCCTTACCTCATATTCATCCCACGTGCAGTATAAGGTAGGCACCCTCTTGGAGGTGAATAGACTTTCGCCGATATGAAAGACCGGTGCCAGGTCTTCAATCTCCATCTCGCGAATATCAACGCCCGAAAGCAGCTGTCCGATTTGCTAGAATTGACTGTGCGCTTTATCGAAGGCCTCTCTAAGCTCTCGGTAGCTGTTCAAAAAGCCCTTTTTGACATCTTCCCATGCATTGCTGGAGCTATGCTTCAAGCCGCCGTACCACTCGGCGAGCTCGCTGCGCTGTTTCCTGAGCGCCGTCAATGTGGCCCTCGCTTTCTTGCGAGTGGTCTGATCCATCTGGTCCCATTTTTTATTAAGCCGGGATTCCATGCGGTCGATGCGGGCGTCCAGGTCATCCAGGGCAACTTTTGCCTTCTTAACGGCCTCATCTCGCTGATCGACTGAATAGTTCTTGATTGCCTCAGCAGCTTCAGCCACCTTGTCCTTGACCTCTTTCGTCGTCGTCTTTTCCGCCGACGTTTGCGCAGCGAAGGAAACCGATCCAACGGCCAGAAAGACAGCCGTGATGAAGAAGAGGCCAGCCTTTTTTAATTCTTGAGTTTTCATTTACCTTCTACCTCCTTTCCATACAACTTATGTTCGAGATTTGGCCCGGCCCCTCAAGCCAGCGTCCTTTCTACGCTTGATGACCGGGCCACAAAAGCGGACCATCACCTGAACCTGGATGGCGCCAACTTAACAGCCTCGCCAAGTGTATTCGAGGCATTCTAGAAGCCGATCCTGAGGGCTCCCAAGACGAAGTCGCCGAGTTGGCGCAAACCCCTCCGGACTTTCCCTTGTTGCTTCCTGCCTTGCTCCTGGTTTTAATCAGCACCATATCAGAATTTTCTCATCCGAAAAAGTTCAATTTCTGGTGAGAGGACCAATCACAACAATGAGTCTAATCCCGGGAACAAATAGAGAGTGCTAAACCGCCTTCCAAAATTAGGGTTCAACCTTGGTCAAGTCGAACCGGCTCTAGCTGTGCGCCGGTGAACTCTCCGCCGGGGTTTTGCCCAGCATCTTTCTAAGCTCCTCCCCCTGTACAACTTCCTTCTGCGAAAGGAGATGGGCCAAATCATCCAGAACGTTCCGCCGCTCCGAGAGTATTTTTAGCACCCTCTGATGGGCTTCCTCGACGAATCGGGTGACCTCCTCGTCAATTTGGCCGGCCTTCTCTTCACTGTAGGTTTTCCCGGGAGCAAAACTTTCCGGGAGGAACATAGGCTGGCGAGCACGCTCATAGGTCACCAGGCCCAGGCGATCGCTCATGCCGTATTCCGTGACCATGGACCGGGCAATGTCTGTGGCCCGCTGCAGGTCGTTTTGGGCCCCTGTGGAGATTTCTCCGAAAACCAGCTCCTCCGCTACCCTGCCTCCTAAGAGTACGGCCAGCCGGTCCAGCAGCTCCGAGCGGGTCATTAAGTAGCGGTCCTCGGTGGGTTGCTGTTGGGTATATCCGAGGGCCGCAATCCCCCGGGGAATAATGGAGATTTTGTGCACCGGGTCGGCATGCTCAACAGACTCGGCCACAATTGCATGTCCGGACTCATGAAAGGCGACAATCTCTTTCTCCTGCGGATTCATCACCCGGTTCTTTTTCTGCAGGCCCGCGGGGCGGAGTATCGAGTCGCCTCGCTTTGCTGCACCGATACATCGGGATGAGCTCTTGTTTGCTATCATCACACGCTGCAAGCGGTGTCCCAACTTTGATGAAATAATTTTCGAGCGCCGCTTGGGTCTGAGCCGACTCAATGGCTTAGGTGCCCCCTTGTCTGCGCAGGTGCTCCCGCAGATAAGACCGGTCGCCCATCATGTGTAATAAAGGACCGTGCACTGCCATTTCCACGATGCTGATAGAGGCTACAGGCATGCTGATGCGATCGCGGAAACGCCCCACGTCAATGCCTAGCAGGGGGCACAGCATAATCCGGGTCGTGGCCTTATGGGAAACGATGAGGACATTTCCTGTAGTGCAAGTTTTCTCAATTTTCTCAAGCACAAGTGAAGTGCGCCGAGCGATATCGATGCCTTTTTGTCCTCCGGTGGGAGCATTCCATCCCGGATCAGTTAACCAGCGAACGTAGTCATCATGAAACTCGCGATTTTCTCACCGGGGTGAGCAGCCATATCTTGCGCGCCGGTGTCAACCTTGATGCCCGGAATGATACCCGCGTCGGTTATGACTTTAACAAACGGAGTACCATCTTTCCTGGATTGACGGATAGTCTCATCATAAAGATGACGCCACTGATAAACTCACCTAAACCAGGAGTGGTCACAATCAATTCCCGGTAGGAACGGCGGGCTTCTTCAGTTTGAGGAATCCCCACGTTTTCAAAACGCTCGTTACAGGTGGGGGTACTCTCATCCATCGCCAGAAGACCTTTGCCCTCAGCGACCATCGCCTTAGCAGTGGCTATAAGCTCTTGTGCACTCATCTCTGATACCTCTATTAAGACTTCTTCTCTCTTTCCAACGCCGCCACTTTCGCAAGACGGCGCCTGAACCGTTCGGCCCCCTTGAAATGGGCGCTTAGGAACGTCTGGACCAAATCCCAGGAAAGAGCATGTCCGGTGACCCGGCCGCCCAGACACATAACGTTCATGTCGTCGTCCTCTACCCCCTGATGAGCGGAGAAGGAATCCGTGATCAACGCCGCCCGCACGCCGGGCACCTTGTTGGCCGCAACGCAAGCCCCTACCCCGCTGCCGCAGATGGCTAAGCCCCGGGTGACCTCACCCCCCGCCACCGCCCTGGCCAGGGGCACCACAAAATCCGGGTAGTCATCTCCTGTAACCAACTCATGGGCTCCGAAGTCCGCCACCTCATAACCGGCGGCCTTGAGGGCCTCAGTCAGTTGCACTTTCAACTCAAACCCACCATGGTCTGCAGCTATGCCAATGCGCATCATTTCTCCTCCATCTTCACTCTTTCGGCAATGTCCGGCGCGCGGTTCGCGTCGGTTCATTTGGGGGACTCATCTTTCCGAATCTCCCGCTCCGCCTGGAGCCAGTCCTGAACCGCGTGGCCTTCGCGCCGCCCTTGCCGCTCGTATAGTTCATAGGCTCACTTGGCGATCTGCGGCACAGAATCGAGCCGTTTTTTGCTCAATAGTGCGGGTTCTGTTGGATCAAAAATCCGATACGCGGCCAGTTTTACGCGGTCGTTGACCATAAACCACGCCAGGGCATAACCCCACACAGCAAGGCCCCAACCCCAACCGACGGGCGTCATCAGAAATCCGTAAACCGCAAACACTGTGGCAATCAATTGCGTGCCCATCACCGCCGCTAGCAGCACTCGTGCGGGGCGTATGGACCAGAACGGGCCGCGGGTGCGCGTGATGAAAATTGTCAGATGCCCCGCCACAGACAGCTTCAAATACATTAGCGATCGGATGAACTCGCGGTCCAGGTGAAACACTTGCTCACCGAGATAAAACAGCCCGAATGACGCCATCACGCCCGCCACGCCCAGCACCGACGCGATCCCCAGCACCACCGGCATGTTCCAGGCCTCCGGCTCGTCCGAGTAGCGCACCTTATCATACGCGATAGACAGGATTGCACCATCGTTGAGCAATGCCAGCAGCACAATCATCACAGCGGTCACCGGGTAAAAGTTGAATACCAGGATCGACAACGTCATGAACAACAGCACACGGATTGTCTCAGCGATGCGGTAGATCGCGTAACTGTTCATCCGCTGGAAGATTTTGCGGCTTTCCTTGATCGCATCAATGATCACCGACAGGCCGGGCGTCAGCAGCACGATGGCCGCCGCCGCCCGGGCCGCGTCCGTCGCGTCCGACACAGCGATGCCGCAATCGGCTTTCTTCAGCGCCGGCGCGTCGTTCACCCCGTCCCCGGTCATGCCAACGATGTGACCGTGTTGCTGTAGGACATCCACAATGTGGAACTTGTGTTCGGGAAATACTTGGGCGAAACCGTCTGCTTTTTCGATAGACTCTGCCAACTGCGCCGTCTCATGATGACGCGTGTCGCCGAAGCCGCTGGCGTCGAGGATGTTTGTGCCCAGCCCCAGTTGCCCGGCGGTTTCCCGACCGATGGCCAGTTGATCACCCGTGACCATCTTCACGTTCACGCCCATTTGTCGCGCGGTCGCTATGGTCGCTTTGGAGTCCTCGCGGGGCGGATCGTATAGCGGCAGGACGCCAAGAAACTGCCATTGACCTTGCACGTCCGCCCGCGCCACGCCCAACGAACGGAAGCCGCGCGCCGCGAATTCGTTGACGGCATTCTCGACTGTGGATTTTACCTGCGCGGCATTGGCCGCCAACTCCAATATCACCTGCGGCGCGCCCTTCGTCACCTTGAACGTCTTCCCGTCCGCCGTTTTGACAGTGGCCTCGGTGCGCTTGTGTACGGGGTCGAACGGCTGGAAATGGACCACCTCGTAGCCCTTCAGGGCCTGATCGTTCTTCATGCCGCTCAGCACGGCCAGATCGATAGTGTCCTGGTTTTCCGCGCGCGACGCCAACGCGGCGTTGAGGATCACCTGTTCGGGGTTGACTCCTTCGACGCTGAACGGAGGACCCAGAGTCAGCTTGTTCTGCGTCAAGGTGCCGGTCTTATCCGAACAAAGCACATCTATCCCCGCCAACTCTTCGATGGCTACCAGCCGGCTGACAATCGCCTGTTTTGCCGCCAGCAGCCGCGCGCCCACCGCCATTGTCACCGAGAGCACCGTGGGCATCGCCACGGGGATGGCCGCCACCGTCAGCACCAGTGCGAACTGCAAAGTGGTCATCATTTTATCGCCGCGGAACAAGGCGACGGCCAGAATCAGCACCACGAGCACAACCGCAAGAATGATCAAGTAATTGCCGATCTTCAACACGGCGCGCTGGAAGTGGCTGACGGTGTGCGCCTCCTGCACCAATTGCGCGGTCCTGCCGAAGTACGTGTTCTGACCCGTGCCATAGACCAGGGCATCAATTTCTCCTTGGCGGATAATCGACCCCGAGTAAACCGTCTCGCTGGTTTTGCGGGTGACGGGCAACGACTCACCCGTCAACGCGGACTGGTCCACTTCCACCGGATCCCCCTCCAGCAAGCACGCATCCGCCGGTATGATGTCGCCGAGACGCACGCGGATGACGTCGCCGGGCACCAGTTCACGCGCCGCCATCGTGGTCCATTTCCCGTCGCGTCGGACGCGGGTCCGGACGGCAAGCTTGGCCTTCAGCGCGGCGATGGCGTTTCCCGCCTGATATTCCTCCCAGAAACCGACTGCGGCGTTGGCCAGAAGCAGAAGGAGGATGATGAAAAAATCCGGCCAGTGCCGGACCAGTGCCGATAGAATTACCGCCACCTCAATCATCCACGGGATCGGCCCCCAAAAATAAGTGAGGAATTTCAGGAAAGGATTGGTTTTCTTTTCCGCAATCTCGTTAGGGCCGTACTGTGCCAGACGGCGTTGAGCCTCAGCCAGGCTGAGGCCAGCCGGCGACGACCCCAATTTTTTCTCCAATTCCTGCAGGGGCAGGGATTTCAAATCGTCCTTCACATTGGGCTTCGATCCCGGCTTCGATTCGGGAGCCTTGGGCTGGTTGGCATTGGGTTCCATAATGGATATTCTCCTTTCTTTCATTTGGGGTTGCCCCACTTCCAGTTCCGGATTTCCGGCATGTCCTCGCCGTATTTTTCGATGTATTGCTTGTGCTCGATCAGCTTGTCCTTGAGCTGCTGCTTCAGGTAGATGCCCTTGTCGCCGGTCTGCGGCAGGCGGTCGATGGCGTCCATCACGAGGTGGAAGCGGTCCAGTTCGTTCAGCACCGTCATGTCGAAAGGCGTGGTGATGGTGCCCTCTTCCTTGTAGCCGCGGACGTGGATGTTGTCGTGGTTGGTGCGGCGGTAGGTCAGCCGGTGGATCAACCACGGGTAGGCGTGGAAGGCGAAGATGACATGTTTGTCCTTGGTGAACAGCGCGTCGAAAGCCGTGTCGCTCAACCCGTGCGGGTGCTCGGACTGCGGCTGCAGCTTCATCAGGTCCACGACGTTGACCACCCGGATTTTCAGGTCGGGCAGATGCTCGCGCAGGATGGAAACGGCGGCGAGCGTCTCCAGTGTGGGGACGTCGCCGCAGCAGGCCATGACGACGTCAGGCTCGGTGCTCTGGTCGTTGCTGGCCCATTGCCAGATGCCAATGCCCTCGGTGCAGTGTTTGATGGCGGCGTCCATCGTGAGCCACTGCGGCGCTTGATACTTGCCGCCGATCACGACGTTGACGTAGTGGCGGCTGCGCAAACAATGATCCCAGACCGAGAGCAGGCAGTTGGCATCCGGCGGCAGATACACGCGCACGACGGAGGCTTTCTTGTTCACGACGTGATCAATGAAACCGGGATCCTGATGCGTAAAGCCGTTGTGCATTTGCTGCCAGACATGCGAGGCCAGCAGATAATTCAGCGAGGCGATTTTCCGCCGCCACGGCAGCTCCGCCGTGACCTTCAGCCACTTGGCGTGCTGGTTGAACATCGAGTCAATGATGTGGATGAACGCCTCGTAGCAGTTGAAGAGTCCATGCCGACCGGTGAGCAGGTAACCTTCGAGCCAGCCCTCGCATTGGTGCTCGCTCAACATCTCCATGACCCGGCCGTCCCGGGCGAGGAATTCATCGTTGGCCTGCGTCCGTGCGTCCCACTGCCGGTTGGTGACCTCAAAAACGGCGTTCAAGCGATTGGAAAGCGTTTCGTCGGGGCCGAAGATCCGGAAATTGCGTTGCGCCCGATTGAGCTTGGCCACATCGCGCAGGAACACGCCGAGTTCGTGCGTGTCGGCCGCCGTCACGGCCCCGGGTGACGGGACATTCACCGCGTAGTTGCGAAAATCCGGCATGACGAGGTCGCGGAGCAGAATGCCGCCATTGGCGTGGGGGTTCGCGCCCATGCGCCGTTCGCCCTTGGGCGCCAGTTCGGCCAGTTCCGGTTTCAGGCGCCCCGACTCATCGAAGAGTTCCTCCGGCCGGTAGCTCTTGAGCCAGTCTTCCAGCAGCTTGAGGTGTTCGGGATGGTCGGCATCCACGGCGATCGGCACTTGGTGGGCGCGAAATGTTCCTTCCACTTGCAAACCATCCACGACCTTTGGCCCCGTCCAGCCCTTGGGTGACTTGAGGACGATCATCGGCCAGCGCGGGCGCGTGGCGTTGCCGAGAACGCGGGCATCGTGCTGGATGCGTTTGATTTGCTCCACCGCCTGATCCAGCGTCGCTGCCATGGCTTCGTGCATCAGCGCCGGCTCATGTCCCTCGACGTAAAAAGGCGTCCAGCCGTTGCCGCGCAGCAACTGATCCAGTTCTTCCGGCTCGATGCGCGCGAGGACGGTCGGGTTGCCGATCTTGTAGCCGTTGAGATGCAGGATCGGCAGCACCGCGCCGTCGGTGACGGGATCGAGAAACTTGTTGGACTGCCACGACGTTGCCAGCGGCCCCGTCTCCGCCTCGCCATCGCCGACGACGCAGGCGACGACGAGATCGGGATTGTCGAACACCGCCCCGAACGAATGGCTGAGCGAATAGCCCAGCTCGCCGCCCTCGTGGATCGAGCCCGGGCACTCCGGCGATGCATGGCTTGGTATTCCTCCGGGAAACGAAAACTGAATAAAGAGCTTACGAAGCCCAGCCTCGTCCTGGCTGATGTCGGGATAGATTTCGCTGTAGGTGCCCTCGAGATACGTGTTGCCCACGACGGCCGGGCCGCCGTGGCCGGGGCCGGAGACGTAAATCATGTCGAGGTCGTATTTTTTGATGACCCGGTTCAAGTGGACGTAGATGAAGTTTTGCCCGGGGGTTGTGCCCCAGTGTCCCAGCAGCATGTGCTTCACATCCGCGAGCGCCAGCGGCCGCTTCAGCAGCGGATTGTCGTAGAGATAAATCTGGCCGACCGACAGATAGTTGGCAGCGCGCCAATAAGCGTTCATCTTTCGAAGCAGATCGGGCGACAACGGCTTGTCCTTTTTATTCATCTTCTCCGTCTCCACGGCGATGTTTTCCTTAACCTCATTTTGCGCATTCATAACAACGCTCCTTTCAGACACGTTTTTTGTTTTCATAATCATGTTCCTTTTCAATGGTAATACCCAGGACGCGGCAAACCGTCTTGGCGATCATCCATTCCTCGTCCGTATGAATGACGCGGACGGTGACCCGGCTGGCATTAGAGGAAATCACGGCGGCGTTTGCCGCGTTTTCCTTCTCGTTGAGATCGATGCCAAGAAATCCCAGCCCTTCGCAGGTCCGGCCCCGGACTTCTGGAGCGTTCTCACCGATCCCGCCGCTGAATACTAATGTCTCCAATCCTCCTAATGCTGCTGCGAACGCGCCGATCCATTTCTTGACCTGGTAGCAAAACAGCGCGACCGCTTCAGCCGCCCGCACGTCCTGCGTTTCACGGTCGAGCAAGTCACGCATGTCGGAACTGGTTTCAGAAACGCCGAGCAGCCCGGACTGGAAATTGACCATCTCATTGAATCGTTTTGCATCGAGGCCCTCAGTGCGCGTCAGATACCAAACCAGTCCGGGATCGAGATCGCCTGAGCGGGTGCTCATGGGCACCCCGGCTGTCGGGGTGAAACTCATGCTTGTGTCCACGGGTTTGCCCTCACGCACCGCCGCCAGGCTCGCGCCATTGCCGAGGTGGGCGAGGATGACCCGTCCCTGTGCCGCTTCCGTTCCGGCCAGGCGGGCCAGTTCCTCCATGAGAAACGCATACGACAACCCGTGAAACCCGTACCGCCGCACCCCCTGCGCTTCGTAGCGGCGCGGGATCGGCAACAACCGGGCCACGCGCGGCAGGTCATGGTGAAAAGCCGTGTCGAAACACGCCACTTGGGGCAGGTCGGGAAACCGGCGATGAAACGCCTCGGTCAACAGGATCTCCTCCGGCAAATGCTCAGGATCGAATGGACTGAGCCGGTGCAGTTCCTCAAGCATTTCCGCAGTGATTCGCTGCGGCTTGCTGTACTTCGGCCCGCCATGCACCACGCGATGCCCCACGGCGGTCAACGCGCTGCGACCGATTCGTTCCTCGATCCAATCCATCAGAGCACCCACCGCTACCGTGTGATCCGGCGACGTCACTAACCGCGAAAAGTTGTCCGCCTGGTTCAACCCTTTCACCCGCAAGGTGGCCTCCGGCAGCCCAATCCGCTCAATCCCGCCCTCCAGAATCCGTCGGAGCGAGTCACCGGCCTCGAACAGCGCGAATTTGATGCTCGACGAGCCGCCATTGATCGTCAGGATGCGTGCGTTAGCTGGTTTCATAAGTCTCAACCTTTTCCCCATTCCGCGTGAAACATGCCTTTGGAATCGGCGCGCTCATAGGGTAACGCCCCGATATAATCGCGCTGGGCCTGTATAAGACGCGTGATTCGCTTTTCCCGACCTCGCCTGCCCATCCCAATCTTCATTCGAAGTCCAATCACCGCTGCCAGAGAATGGGATCGGCTTCCAGGGGAACCGCAACGCCGGAGCAGTGCGGTATCACTCGCGCCGTATAGTCCGTCGCAGGGCGGGTCGTTGCAACCTGTGTGCTGTAGATGGCGCCGTTTGCGTCCGCCAGTTCCTGACCGCGCATCATCTCCTGCCGCACCGGCTCGCCGCCGTTCACGCCGTCGGCGTAAAGTTCCACTCGTACACTATTTGGGTCAAGGCCGCTGAGATAAACCTGAACCTCGAATACGTGGTTCCCCCCGTCCGTCGTGACCTTCATTTCGCCGAAGCGCAGATTTGACCAGTTCTGTTCCAAAGCCCGCCGCCAAGTCACCAACTGCATGCCCATTGCGCCCTTACCGGCAGCACGCTCACGAAAGGCTGACGCGGCCGGGAGGTAATGTTGCTCCGTGTATTCGCGCACTGTGCGGTTGGCAGAAAACTGAGGGGTCAACCGCGCCATGCTTTCACGCATACGTGCTACCCAGGAAGTGGGGATGCCCTTCTTGTTCCGGCTATAAAACTCCGGGATCACTTCGCGTTCAAGCAGGCCGTAGAGCGCCTCGGCTTCGGCGGTGTCCCAGGCCGGGTCGTCGCCATGTTCCCTGCTGTCACCCAGCGCCCACCCCACCTCAGGCGTGTATGCTTCCGCCCACCAGCCGTCCAACTCCGAAAGATTGATGCCTCCATTGACGAGCACCTTCATGCCGCTCGTTCCGCAGGCCTCCCAGGGCCGTCGTGGCGTGTTGATCCAGACATCTACCCCCTGAACCAGGTGCTCGGTCAAAAGCATGTCATAGTCACTGAGGAAGATCACATGGGGGCGCGCCTCGGGCCGTCGAATGAAATGGGTCCATTCTCGAATCAGGGCCTGCCCCGCCTGGTCCGCCGGATGGGCCTTACCGGCAATAATGAGTTGCACAGGCCGCTGAGGATTGGTCAACAGGCGAAGCAGTCGCTCGGGGTCGTGCAGCAGCAGGTTCGGTCTCTTGTAGGTCGCGAAACGACGCGCAAAGCCCAGCGTCAATGCGTTGGGATCAAACAAATACTTCGCCCCGTCAACCGCCTCGGGCGACGCGCCAGAGGCGGCCAGCTGTTTGGACAATCGCTCGCGAGCGTATTCAACAAAAGACTTGCTGGCGGCCGCGCGAAGTTGCCAGAGCTTGGCGTCCGAAACACGGCGAATATCCTGCTCCAGGGTTTCCATTGTCCCGAGCCAGCGATCCTTTCCGCAGGCCTCGGTCCAAAGATCGTCGGCTGCCGCCGAATCCCATGAAGGCACATGGACTCCATTGGTCACGTGTCCGACGGGCACTTCGTCCGCTGGCCAGTACGGAAAGAGAGGCTCAAAGAGATGCCGGCTGACTTTCCCATGCAAGCGACTCACGCCATTCACCGCGCCGCTCCCCCGGATTGCCAGATAGGCCATGTTGAAACTTTCCGAGGAGTCGTTCGGGTCCCGTCGGCCCAGGGCCAGCAAATCGTGGAGTGTTATGCCGAGCTTCTGCTCGGCATAGCCACCGAGGTATTGCTCGATGAGGGCAGGAGCGAAACGGTCAAAGCCGGCGGCCACTGCCGTGTGGGTGGTGAAGAGGTTCCCCGCTCGGGTGACGGCCAGC
>Ga0307434_1000921_pt1 | contig 17227 bp, 14 predicted proteins | sample SalMarWE160220MG_FD_202156 | JGI IMG/M metagenome (GOLD analysis project Ga0307434, IMG submission 202156) | Salt marsh sediment microbial communities from the Plum Island Ecosystem LTER, Massachusetts, United States - WE1603-220 | ecosystem: Environmental > Aquatic > Marine > Intertidal zone >... | reverse complement strand
AGCCAGCATAATGCGTCCGCAACTCGCCACTATTCGGTTCGTACGGTATCATCTCTGCAACGAAGCTCGGCGGGATAGAAAGCCTTTCGTAAGACATTAATACATAGAACTCCTCTGGTTCAAGGATTATGAAACCTTTCCTGTCAGGGAACACAGGTTCAAAAAAATCTTCTATTCTATAATAGTTGTCTTTTGATAAGTCCAAAATGTCACTGTTCTTTTTGGCTTTGTAGCCAATAGGTTCCTTTTCTTCAACAGGCAAAAGGGAGACACTTATAAATAATCCCATATCCAATACAAGTTTGTCATTGGGAAATGGAGTACCTTTGCAGTCGAAAATCGTTCCAGTCTGCGAATGAACATCTCTTAACTGTGAGTCCGTTATAGTCCATTCCGAACGGCTTCCGCCGTGTAGTCTAAGCTGATTTAGGCTGAGACCGGTATGGACACGTATTGCAAAAGATCTAGATATTACTTGGAGGAACATCTTGCCTTCATATCCAGGCATTATTTCATCGAAGCGATGGCATCTATCGGTAACAACCCTTGTAAAAATGTCCAGCCTTCCTGTTGTACTCTTTGGGTTTGTCTCGCCCTGCACAAAATTTGGAAGCCTGAGCTCTTCAAGCAACGGTACAAGATAGACGCTCCCTTTTTCAAAGACAGCACCATCACGGATGTCGAATCGGTACATCTCTAAGTCTTTTAGCTTATCATCGACTGAGTTACTATCAGGAAGAAAGCTGCTTCTTATGCGGTATGCAGTTTCCCCCAATCTAAGGTCAATGCTTGCAGGTTGGAATTGTCCTTCTCTAAGGGTTCGCTCAGAGAAAATGTAGCCATTCCTCACATATTCTTTAAGAGTTTGATGAGGAAGATAGCCTTGCGGTTCTAATTCATTGGATTTACTCATGATATCCGTTCTCTTTCTTATTTTACTATTCCTAATGAATTCTTACCAGACACAAGTCGTATTTGCAAAATTTATATGTATCTTCATAAACGGATTTATCGGCTTTTACATGAAGATCTGAGAATCGTTTTTTACCTTAATGCTATGATATTCCACAGCCCCTTATTCAAATATCTATTTTATCTCGGCCTGCAGCAGAAAAAATTGGCAATCTGGAAACAGGGTCTAGATTTTGATCCATTACCCCGGAAAAAGCTCAGCGTATCGTGGTATGTAACTCCTACTTTCAAAAAACCACTCCCATGAGACTTACAACATATTATATAATAGGGGTATCCCCTTGACTGGCGTAACTACAATATATAGACTTCCAAGGTATGGAGGATTGCCTAAAAACCTTTTAGAGCGGGAACAACGGTTTTCGACCGAAAGGGCCTGCCGCTGCGTAACAGAGCGGCGGCGATACTGAAGCGATGGTTGGTCGGGCCCCTTCAGGGAGCTGTGAGTCATGAGCATCTGGACTATTACCTCGATGAATATACCTTTCGGTTCAATCGTCGAGCCTCCCCTCTCACGGAAAACTGTTCCACCTGCTCCTCCAGCAGGCGTCTGCCACAGAGCCCAGAATCTATGATGGGCTTGGCCAAGGCGTCTGCGCAGCTCGACCCGAAAACCACAATATGTAGTATCTACGCCAGTCAAGGGGATACCCCTATTATACAATATCGATAGCATATGACCGTCGCCCCAACTACTGGACGGTTCTATAGGTTCCGCTTCAGCCTAAATGGCAACGAGCGCACTTTAAGCCAAAAGGCGGAAAAGGTAGTCGCCTGAATTCAATGACAGGCTTCCTTTCGCTGCCCTGAAAAAAGGAGCAGACCATCGCTGAACTACCGGCCGATTTAAGGCGCACCGCAGAATCAACAACTGGAAACAAACCCTATCCGACAGTCGGCTGTGCCCCTTTACCGGTCAACAAATATTTTATAACACATAAGCTCTCGGAGTGTCCACACATGATCCCTAACAGCCCAAGGAGCCAGCAGGATTTCGGTCGTACTATTTTACCATGTCGTCACCATTGAGGCGTCGATGAAGGCCCAATGGGGCTGGGCCAGATTGAAGTTAACCTGCTACAGATGCATCTGCCGTTCAAGTCAAATGATTGCCTTGGAGAAGACCACGGTTTTTCGAGTAAAGCGGCAATTTCCGTGTCAAAGATTCAATCTTTGCCGTTCGATATACACCTTCTTGATATCATGCAGAAGAATACCCTCGAACAATTCTCTTCTGAAAAACCCTACTACATCCCGTCTTGCGTTTTGTTCTTTGGCCACCTAAGCAAAGTGAAGCGCAGGATAGGCCACTATTTTTGCCCTTCTCGGTCTTCCTCTCATTCTCGTTCGGCAATAATAGGTTTCAAACCCTATAATGATAGCAAGAAAAAAGAACAACAATATGTTGAAGGACCATGACCGCATAGTCAACTACCTAGGTCTTGAATAATGCGATATTTCTGTGGATCGAGCATGATCTCAGCCTATTTTGTTATCAGATCCATAACTTTTCTAGCTAACTCCTTTCTTTCGGGTCCATGAGCAGGCCTGAAAACAGGATTTATAAAAATACGTATTTTACGAGCAGACTTTGTAAAGTTCTCTCTTACGCTTGTCCACAATGGACCAATTTCATGCATCTCTTCGATATCTAGTTCCGAAGCCACTGTTAATTCTTCTATGTTATACTTGCCAGGGTCAGGAACATCGATAAGAATATCATCACTTTTCGCGTTCCCATTAAAAATATCTTTAGCAATTCTGTCTATTAAGGCTCTTCGGAACTCGAACCATCTAGCTTTTGGCTTCCTATCATCTCCCCTAGCGTCCGAAATCAACTTATACGCATTTTCTTCTCTATTTACTAAAGGCGATAGCACCAGCAGCCTAGAAAAGGGTTGTCTTTTAGAAAGTCCCACGGCCGGTCGAAAATCGCCCAGTCTTGCAATAATGGTTGATAAAGCTTCGTCATCTCCCTTGGAAAACAAGCCAAGTTCTTTGAATAACCATATTTCCCGATCTTTAAGCTTAGACTCTAACAATTTTTCAATACATGATTTCAGCATTGCTGTGAAGCTACGAACAGCATGGCCCCAGTATACTTCACTGAATAGCATATAACGAGAAACAGCTATCATTTCAGCGCATACTCTTCCTTTATAGGTGACTATAAGTTTTGGGATTCTCCCCTTGCTCTTTTCTACGGAAAGACTAGCAAACAATCGCTCTCTATCTATGCCCATAGCATATGGAACACCACAATGATGACCGTCACGTTGCAAGTAATCCAATTTATCAGCGTCAATCGGACCGTTTACGATATCTCTTAAGACTCGCCAAATTGCGCGTTCATCCTTTGGTATAATATCAGGTACGTTCAGCTCACGATCTGAGAAAAACTTCATGTGCGGCAGGATATTCTGAATCTCCGGAATATCCCAACTCTTTTCCAACACTGACTCAAGTTCCTTGAAATAGACCTCTGCTTCCGGAAGGCTATGGAAAAGCGAATCATCGGAATTCAAGAACCTGATTAACAAACTCTCGTGATCCTCGGATGGAATTACTTCATCAATAATATGGGAAAAGGGATAGTGGCACGCATCATGGAGTAAAGCGTATATGGCTGTATAGGAAATTTGAGTCTTTGTAAGATTTTGGAGAAATAAGGGAGCATTCCCATTGGTGCATAATGCAGCTATGTAATTAAGTGAGTTCTCAAACACTCCAAGGCTATGTTCAAATCGAGAATGAGAACCTCCAGGAAATACAAAATAGACAAGGCCTAACTGCCTAATTTTTCGTAACCTTTGAAATAATCTTGTGTCAACCAATTCTCTAACCTGGCTTGAGAAATGCCGCAAACCTAATCCTGGAATCCTCAGATATCCATCAATTAGAAATGCAGTCTGTTTCCAGCTGTCATCCCATTTATTTATAGCTTTAATCCCTTCTAATGCAGAAGGAATTAGGTCTTCTTTTCGGTCAGAGGAGTAGAAAAATCGAGATATGAGGATATTAAAATACCTAAATTCATAAAGATATTCTCTTGGTATTTCACCAACCCTCCCAAAAAGTTCCTTGAATGCAACTCCTAGCATATGGAGATCAAGATACGCTTCAATTTCATCCACATTTAGTATGATTGGTGCTCGTGCTGGGTTTGAAGCATCTGGCTTAAACCGACTCTTAAATTCTTCAGGCCAATTCTCGCGTGTAGAGATGACGCGTCTCTCTTTTGAACCCGCTTTAGTGCATTCCAGAGCTCCAAAGTCTATTATCTTAATCTGCGGATGATTTTTTGTTAACTCTGTTACAAGGAGATTTAGGTTTTTTAGGTCTAAGTGAAAGTAGTTCTGTCTGTGAAGATAATCCAAAGCATGAAGAACTTGAATAAGGAATCCTTTTACTACTTTAAAACGCCGAAGCGAATCATTAATTGAATCTAGATAGTCAAGCGCCGTACCTTTATCAAAATAGTCTGATATATAGAAAGGCATCTCTGCATCATATAGCTTTATAGAACCCCTTTTATAAACCTTGGGAAATGAAGGGTAATCGAGATTGTCCAATGTTTCCATTTCCTTCTCGAACAACTTCTTGATTTCGGAATCATCAGCTTTCTCAAATTTCAAAACCTTTATTATCCTTTGTTTAGCAGGGAATTTGCCAAAAGTCCTTTCAGGTACGTACTCGGTCAGGAAAATTTGTCCTGTTCCCCCAGATTTGCCTAATGGTTTGATTTCTTTATATTCTTCCCCCAGATTTTCTTTAAGTTCATTAATTATTTGTTCCTCTGCCATTAAATCCTCCAAATTTGATGGTTTCGAAAAAAGTCAAATCGATTTGACTTATAGAAATAATTATAAATAGACAGTGCTGTCCAATAAAAGCCGAAATCGGCAAATATCTGTCCGTAACTTATTGAAATTATTGAAAGCCAAAATTAATGCGATTTCAAGTCGATTAATGCTAAAAACTTCTGAAAGCCAATAATAGTAATGTTTTCAGGATTTGGAGATTAATTTAATTGGACACGAATGATAAATAGATGCATTTTTTGTCCGCTCTCCGCTTTACCTTTTGGTATAAAGAAGTCAACTGATCAACTAAGTTGTAGGTGAAAAGGGTAACATTTTTCAACTAGTGTAAATTCCAAGACTCTTTATGGGCCTATCTTCCCAAGTCTCGTTTTGAGCCTGAAACAGGGTGAAGAGGATACGAATACAGGATTCCTCTGTGGGAAACTGCTCCATAACCTTCACAGGCCTCTGTCCCTCGTTAAAACTCCTTTCAATGATATTGGAAGTCCTGATATCCTTCCACCGATTGGGTAGATGATTCATATACGCTATACAGGTATCCCTGCGCTCAGGATATCCTGAACCAGTGGACTTTGGGAACATGGGCCTTCGTCGAATTCCTGCTTTGAATAGTGACAGTCGAAATCACCCTGTCGTTTTCAAACCCAGTCTCCCATGCTATCTTCATTATAGCCTCATTGTACCCTCATCCAGGTCGTCAACAACCACGCAGACATCCAGATGAGACTCTTCAACGGCATGGCCTTTTTTCCTTAAGCCATAGGCCCATATCCTGCCGTCTGGAAAACGCTCACGAACGCGTTTTGAAAAAAGATGAAAGACCTCTGTGTCCTTTCCAGACAGCATCACAAACCTCCTTTATACATTTTCTCAGCTCTCCAGACCTCTTTCATATTACAGGACCTTTTGCCTCAGTCATTGACATTATAAACCTTAAGAACCTCATCACCATAATGGTTAATGACCTTGACGGCGATCTTTCCTGTCGAGGGTGGATCGAACGGGCGGCTTTTGGTCGTGTAAAGTGATGCCCAGGCCGCCTCGTCAATTTCCGCCTGCAAGGCTCCCTTTAATTTATCATATGGTTTCTCTGAACCGGTGAAGTAGGCATGACGGACAAAGAAGCTCTCCTCGTTATAATCCGTATCAATGAACCAGCAGGCAATGTCATCGGTAGAATGGCTTCTGATTTCTCCCGTTGTCGGGTCGTAGATGTCCACCCCCTTAACCTCAACGGTGATCTGGCCTTTTTTCGCTTTCTTGATTTCAAGGTCTGGTTCGCCAAAGACCATGAAGAGATTTCCAGCCCCGGTCTTTTTAAGGAGTTCGTCTCCCATGGTGAGATCGGCATTCATGCGAGCAGGAAGAACGGTGAGCTCTCCGTAGCGCCTCGCTTCCTCTGCCACATGCGGGTCAAAGGCAAAACCGCATACGATCAGGAGGTCATAACCCACCCCTTTCACCGCTTCCTTGGCTGCCTCTTTTACCAGTTCAGGACCGACCGTTCCGTGTTCAGGCCCGATGGACACAGCCACCCTGCGAATAGCGCCGTCCTTTTCGGTGTACTCCCCTTCACCCTGAACCCAGGTTCCGGCATAGGGTTCAAGCCGCTCGAATTGGAGCCGCTCCTTCTTGATAGTGTTCTGGACCCCGGCCTTTTTGAGATTATCAAGGATCATGGTTTCAAACTGGCCTGCGCCGGGTGCCTTTCGACCTTCCTTTTCTGAAACAGGCATTTCCTCATCCGTGGACAAGACCCGGTGAGGGGAGAGGCTTTCCACAGTGAATGGCCCGGCTACCCGAATCCGTTTCTTATCTTCATACGGCTGATCGTAAAGAATCTCCTGATCGGCATTGAGGGCAATGGACCGGTCTATCTCCTCCTGCCTTTTCTTACGAAGATCCCACCATTCCAGGTGGAGCTCCACGGCCTCTTTGGGCCATTGCTCCTCAGCCTCTCTCGGAACCTCCCATTCTTCCCATGAGGTGTTAAAGGCCTTATTCAGCTTAGCCCTGATCGGCTCTATCTTCTCCTGCCACTGGGCATGGATCGTGTCTATTTCAGGGTTGTTGGCAATGGACTTCAGGGTGATGTGCGGGACACGCTTGTACACAAAGCCCTTCTTGATGTCATTCCGGGTCTTGTACTCAGGAGGAACCTTGCCTGTGATCTCGGCTTCTTTCTTGATGCCCTCCGGCGAATCTGCCAGCAAATAATATGGGTATTTGGCCGACATGATCCGCGTTCGAGCCAGGGCCAGGGCCACACGCGAGGTGTCGATGGTAATCCATCTCCTTCCCCACTGCTCTGCCACATAAGCCGTTGTTCCGCTCCCGCACATCGGATCAAGGACAAGGTCACCGGGATCGGTGGTCATGAGGAGACAGCGTTGAACTATGAGCGGATTTGTTTGGACAATAAAGATTTTCTTCTCTGCAAAACCACTCACGCTCGTGTCAGACCACATATTATTCACTGGAAACATAGGAAAATCATTTAAATATCTTCTGTATCTGAGCGAATTCCCTATTGCCATCATTCGATTGGCTTTTGACAGACGGTTTAAGCCTTCGCTTTTCGTCTTCCAGTGACTATTAGCAGGAAGACCGTAAGGGTTCCCACACCAAAAAAACGGCTTGTCAGGTTCTGAGGAAAGACCTTGAGCACTCAAGTCACCATGAGCAAGAAATTGAAGGTTCGGCTGGAGTAAAGATACATTTATTTTCTCGACGGCTGTTAAGGCTCTAACATACCCGGAGGCTTTATCTTCGACGAAATTATATTGAGTAGCTCCTTCCTGTCCTATAGTTTTTTCCATATTAAGTGATCGATATTTCACGGTTGATATTTGCTTGGCATACCAAAGGATATAATCCACTACGTTGCTAATAAGAATAGGTGAAAAACCACTGGTTTTCTGGACAGATATTATCGAAACAAAATTTTCACTCCCAAAGACCTCATCCATCAAACACCGCACCAGATGGACGTTCTCATCTCCTATCTGCATGAACACACTCCCGGTCTCGGTCAGCAACTCCCTCGCTATGATCAAACGATCCCTTAGATAGCTCAGGTAGGAATGAATCCCCAGCTCCCAGGTATCCCTGAATGCCCTGATCTGCTCAGGCTGGCGGGTGACTTCCTCCACCCTGCCGTCCTTCACGTCCCGTTTCCTCGTTGAGATCTGCCAGTTTGAGCCGAATTTGATGCCGTAGGGCGGGTCGATGTAAATCATCTGGACATTCCCTTTCAAACCCTCTTTCTCGGCAAGGGATGTCATCACATGGAGGGAATCGCCCAGGATCATCCTGTTGGCCCAGTTGGCCTCGTGCCGGTAAAAGTCTATCATCTGCTCGAAGTCAAGGCCGTTGAAGTCGGCAAACAGATTGAACTGGGCCTGCTCTTTTCTTCCTTTCATTCGATGGAGGTCCTCGATGATGGCCTGGGGGTGGATCTTTTCCTGGATGTAAATGGGGAGAGCCGGGACTGCCAGATCCTCCCGGTCCTGCTCGTCTTTCCCTTTCCAGACTAGTTGGGGGTCAAGGGAGGGGTCGCGTGGATAGAGTATCGTTTTCGGATGGGTTTCATCCTCTTTCACAAAGTCGCGGAGTTCCTCTGTAGGAATGTTGGCCCGCTTATCCTTGTGTTTCACGCTATCCAAATAAGTTATCTTTTGAATTTTCTTTTTTTCTTCCATGACCACTTCTCTATGCCCTTCGAAAAGCGTTGTTATATTTCAAAGCCTACTTATTATTTCTGGGCGTACACCTGTAAAGGCATTTGGTCCCAAGTCCGTCCTTCAAGACTACGACCGGCCTTCTTTCTGTTGGTACCGCCCCATTGTTTGAAGAAAAAAGGGACTCCCTGTTTTAGACATTGATCTCTCACCTCTAATACCCATTCAAGCCTAAGAGGGCGTGCCCCAGGGCCGGATTCACCGCCTACAATTACCCAGTCGATTCCTTTCAAATTGATACTTCTCAAAGGGCCTAACATCGGTTCTATAGAAATAAATTTAAGAAGAGCTTTCGTTTGGCGCAAATGGTCAATGCGGAAAGCGTATTCTTGCGTTTCGACGCTTACTCCCATCCAGATATTTTCGTTCCATCTCAGCTTTTGATCCATCTTCCTCAAGCGGTCAGATCTTTTGGTAAGAATTTGATAGGTATGCCACCTTGTCTGATTCATCACTGAAAATACCTTCTGAATGAATTCAGACGAAACCTTTTTGTGAAACAAATCGCTCATGGAGTTCACAAATATAAGGCGCGGGCTTTTCCACCTCATTGGTAGCAGAAGTGTGTGCTCATGTACCGTTAGCTTGAATCCCTGTGCATAGTTAGGTTGGCCTGCCTTTTGAAGACGCTTTGCCATACGTTCAGCATAACAATGTTGACATCCTGGGCTGATCTTCGAGCATCCGGTAACAGGATTCCATGTGGCTTCTGTCCATTCAATTGTGGAACCATTTGACATCGTCTTTCACCTGGTTTTGTATTTTTTCAAAACATGATCTGCAATTTCATAACCGGTCCTATTGTTAGAGGCAAAATAGAGGTAATAGATAACCGATCCCTTGCTGTTTTTCATTGGCAATGGTTTCGGCACAAATTTGAATCCTGCAATCTCTTGAAGCCTCCGCCTATATGCTTCAACAATGGTTATGTTGCCGGCTTTCTCTTCAATTTCACCAAAAAGTCCTGGCTGTTTTATGTATCCGACCTCACGCCATGAATCATCTCCCCAAAATAAACTCATACGGCTTCTTTGAGATTCAGGAACCTTTTCGGGGTATTTCCAAAGCACGTTCATATTGGCATCCATAATCATGAAGTTTAGGAAAATCTCTATGCTCCTCATTTTTCCCGCAGTTCTCACAACTTCCCAGTTTGGATTCAGATCATAGGGATCCAAGAGGCAGAGTGCTCTCCTGTAATCGTCGTATCGGCATTTTGGAAAGACCTTATCAATAAGTACAGAGTTGCAGTCACCTGTGTAGATCGAGACATCACTGCGGCCAGACGCAATTTCACGTAAACGATCCGTCCTCGTACCGTCCATGTCTATGAAGTGGTAATGTGAAAAGGGGGGTTGGGACTTGAGGGCAATTGATGGACTGCCTTCAATCTCCTGGCCTGTCTCTCTCAAAATATGGGTCCCCGCTCCCGCGAATCCATCAATGTATGCATAATGCTGGATTTTCTCTTGCCTGGCAAGGATTCTGGCGTACGCCTCGGAGTACTCGCGTATGACACGTAGCTTTATTTCCGTCCAATTACCAACTTCATCTACCTTGAATTCAGGCATGAGATATTCTCCGCATGAAATTGCAAATAGTGTTTTTCGCATCCCACGGGTCGGTTATTTCAAGGAAGGCCCACCTGCCGAACCCGCCGTGGTTATTGACCGCAGGTACCCACAGGAGCTTCGCCATCGCCACCTTTTCCGCCTTGTCCTTCTTTTTTTCGCCGGTCACCTCGATAATCAGGTTCAACAGGTCATCCCGGCCACGACCATCGTCCAGGCGAACTAGGAAATCGGGATAATAGTTTCTTTCCTGGCCCTCCGTCGTGTAAGGAATGCTGAAGCCGAGGTTAAAGTTTTTAACATAGGAGCATACCTCTTCTATGTCCTCAAGGGCCTCTGCCATCTTCTGCTCCCATGATTCCGTATCCGCCACCACATGAGAGATGTGGCACTTATGAGGTGATGTCTTATAAGTGGGCCTGGTTGTGTCAAAATCCACGTAGCGGGTTGAGCCCGTTGTGTCATAGGGATAGAGGATGGGCTTGATGGTCTTTTCCCCTGATTGCGCTGCTATGATGGATCGATAGATCCGGTCAGCGGCACTGTGTGCAAACTGGACCAAGAGGAGCAGCTGGGGAAAGACATTGTCCTTCAATACCACACATTCTTTCAGCCATTGTTTTGTGATGGATAGAAGCTGCGGAAAGAGCCATGGCCTGGTATTGCCCTCCTCATCGTGAAAGTACTTCTCCAGCGTGAGTTTTGCCAGCAGGAAGGCCACTTCCTGCATCCGCCGGCTTCTCAATTCATCAAGCGTCAGGATTGTTGACTCACCCACAATGGGAGCGTTCTCGGTTTTGGTGGGAAGTTCCTCAGTGGAAAGGGCCAGGGTTGACTCTTCCGTGAAACGGGATGAGAGTCTTTCAGCCGGGAGCTCGTAACGGTAGCCCAGAAGACGCGGGAAGGTGATCTCCAGAGAGATCCGGTCTTCAAGGGCACGCACCTTGGTGACCTCTCTGCCGGGCTTGGGCTCTATGACAGACCCCGCGCAAGGGATGAATGAAAAGGGCACCCCGTAGACCTCTGCATACTCCACCGGGAAGCCTTCGAACTCAATGGTCTTGCCGTTGACTTCAAGGCGTTCGATTTCAGTAGTATAGCTCATTCTGCGCAGGCCCCGGCCCACCACCTGCTCACACAGGAGTTGGGTGCCGAAGGCCCTGACACCCAGGATATGGGTAACGGTATTGGCATCCCATCCTTCTGTGAGCATGGAAACGGAGACCACACATTTGATCTGTTCGCCCAGTTTTCCAGGTCTGCCGACCGTATTCATGACCTCTCGGAGGAGGTCTTCGTCCGTCAGTTTCTCAACCTCCCGACCCGGAAAACGAGCCCTATATTCAGCCTTGAATTCCTCGATCTCCCGCACGGCAATCTTCTTGAATTCAGAACTCATGGCCTCCCCGGACTCGAGCTGCTCGCTGTCGATCAGGATGGTATTCGGCCTTTGGCTCCATGCACCGTCCCGGTCGTTACGGAAAACGGGCAGCTTTCCCGGGATGATGACACTTGAGCCGTCCGGCAACGCCTTTTCCCATCCCGCCACATAATCATACACAAGTTTTGACACGTTGGTATTGTTACAGACCACGATGAACACGGGAGGAGTAAGCCCCTTTGCCCGGGCCTTGGTGTTCTGCTCCCACAGCAGATAATGCTGCTCGTAATTGTCATAGAGGCTCTTGAGGGCGCCTTCCAGCGAAACGGGCAGTTTCGGCTCGCCGGTAACAGCCTTGGTTTTTCTGCCCTTTTTGGGAAGATGCTCCCTGATACGGGGCCAGAGATCCCGGTAGGTAGGTTGGTCTCCTGTCATGGAATCGTCTGCAATCGGCACGCGGGGTACCTTGACGATGCCGCATTCGATGGCGTCAATCAGCGAAAAATCGGAGACCACCCAGGGGAAAAGGGTACCCTCGGGATAGCCTGATCCCCGCAGGAAAAAAGGCGTGGCAGAAAGGTCATAGATGGTTTTGATACCGAGCTTTTCTTTTAGCGCCTCCAGGCCGGATATCCAGATGCGGGCCGCCTCATCCCTCTTCTGAGCCTCCACCCTTTCATCGCCTTTGAGTTTTTCATCCGGGCCTTCCGGTCTTCGACGATAGCAATGGTGGGCCTCATCATTGATCACCACGATATTCTTCTTGTTGCCGAGATCACGGCACACGCGGCGGACCATCCGGGCAGGCGTTTCAGTAAAGGGGCTTGGCCCTTCCTGAGACAGGATACTCTTCGTGAGCCTGCCGGCATTGTTTCGTTCCCTGAGCTTGAAGGCATGAAAATTGGTGACGATGATCTTGGCCACTCCCATCTGTGCCCTCAGATCAGGGGGAACAACGTCCATCTGCTTGTAGTAATTTTGGGGGTCGCTAGGTAGGAGGACCCTTAATCGATCGCGGATGGTAATGCCGGGGGTCACAACGAGAAACGCATCCGAGAAACGGGCATCTTGCCGGTTGGCATTTTTGTTCAGCACGTGCCAGGCAATGAGCATGGCCATGACAACCGTTTTGCCGCTGCCGGTTGCCATCTTGCAGGCGATACGAAAGAGCAGGGGGTTGGAATCCTCGTTGACCTTTCGGAGCTCGTTTTCGATCCATGCATCCCCATACTTTTTGGCTGCTTCCGTGATATAGATAAGGGTCTCCAAGGCCTCTACCTGACAGAAAAAGAGTCTTACTTCCCGGTCCGGTCGCTGCCAGTATTCCAGCAGGCGGGAGGTGGTCCTCGTGATTCCCATGTACCCGCCACGGCGCCATTTTGCTACGCGGCCACGCACCTGGTTGATAAACTCATTTTCCTGGAGCCGGTCCTCGGTCCATTCAGTTGAAAAGGGGAGCTGCTGTTGCTTACCCTTTTTTCTTGGTCTTGGAACGGGAATGAAATAGGAGCTTATGCGGCGGGACTCGACGATCTCATTGGTGATGCCGTCTTCTGTGAACCGGAAATGCCTTCCGGGTTCTTCAAAGGGGGTGTTTATCACCGGGTTCTCTATGACAATCTGTTTCATCGCTCCTTCCTTTTCTAGAAGGCTCACGGATCAATCGAATAGAAACAAATCAATATGTCATCTCACCCATCCAGAAAGACGCTAGGGGACTTCTATATATAACGGTTTCCTATGTTTTATAAGTCCATCTCTCTCTGCTATTACGGAATTCACCGTTTTGGGTCCCCGGTTCAAGGTTTTAGGGATCTGAAAGCTTATATCTGACGGCTGATCGCTCATCGCTCATAGCCCGGTTGAATCTTCTTTAGGTATTATGGGGAAATGAAATCATTTTTTTAATACTCGCATGGGAATGAAAAGGCAAGGGGAATAAGAAGAAGCTCATAGCTGATAGCTCAAAGTAATACTGAGTTCAAAGCTTAAAGCCGAAAGGCCAAAGCAAGACTAGGGATAAGGGGGTCGGGGAAGGATGAAAGCTGGTGAGCTGATATATGATAGCTCAAAGCAAGACTAGGGAGCGGGGATCAGAGAGGATGGATTGGGAGAAACGGGGAAACGGAGAAGCGGGGAAAGGGATTGGAGATAGGGGAGCGGAAAGCAATGACAGGGGGAAACGGTGAATCGGAGAATGGGAGAGAGAAAGATGCGGGGAAAGAGAAGCTCATAGATGAAAGAGAAAGGCAAACGTTTAGATTTGTGGTATTAATCCGAACCCACAGGATATCGACCATTCCAAAACCCTGGGATATGTCTGCCAAACCAAAAACCTCCCAATTTCCCACGCTAAGCCGATTGCTGACATCTGAAAGCGCCATTCCGAAGTCATCGATTTATGGATGGGCATTAGCTCGAAGATTCTATGTAAATTAGGGGGAAACCTTGTTGACATGGGCTTTTAATGGGATCGTGATAGGGATGATGGATAGGTTAGTAGCGAGAAAGACGGGATGAGGGCGAGGATGTTATTTGAAACACGATAAAAAGATACACAAAATTCCGGTATAATTGCACAGATTTTTGTGCATCTTTTCAAAGAAAGCCACCGCTAACGACGCAGCATGACTGTCATACTCGGCAGGGCATAAGACTAGATCTTCCCCTCCCACCCGGAGTTCAAGTGCCTTTGTTCCACCGCTCACGCGACCATTATGGCATGCAAAAATGCCCTTGCTCGAGGATGGTACTATGCCTCAGTGAATAGGCTTTTCGTGCTCTTCCCTACCCCAGTATCTTTCTCCGGGACGGGTGGGAAATAGAGGGTAAAGGTGGTCTCCCCTGAATGAAGGCAATCCTCCCTTTTTGTACAAAACCTGCATTCGCTGATCCTTCCGGGACAGATGTCGCCTTCCTTCGGGATAAACCTGCACCGTGTCGATTTCATCCCTATCGTAAAATTATACCGCTCCGAGAAGATCTTCATTCGCAGAAGATCCGCCCCTTTTCCCCCGGCATTGAAATCGAAGGGTTTTTTCGAGGAGTAGGCCATCGTTTCATGGGTGGTGAAGAAACCCTCGAATATCCTCTTCTGATCCTCCTCTCGAATGCCAACACCGTAGTCATGCACGGTGAATTCGGTCCCCTTCCCCTTTTTTCGAACAGAGATCTCCATCCTTCCCTCATCGGGGGTGTTTTCTATAGCATTCCTCACCAAACCATCAATGACCTTTTTTAATGGGTCCGCGGGCATATAGATGAATGGCACAGGCTCGATGTCAGTTACTACTTCCACCTGTCTTTCTGAGAGCAACGGCCTCAGGGCCTCGAGCCGTTGCTCGAGGAACCCGGAAAGATCAATTTCCCTGGGTACGACCTCCTTGGGGCCGAATAGATCATCGATGCGTCTCTTGACTCGTTCTATGACGGAGGCCTCATCAACCTCCTGGGCAATAAGGGTGGCGAGTTCATCGCTGCATTGATCAAAAAGGAATGAGAGAAGGCCATAGGTCTTGTACTTCTTATCCTCCATGATATCCTCGATCTCATACTGAATATCAACGATGCGATCCAGATTCCTCTGTGCCATCTCGACGGTCGGCTTCCATGTCTTTTCCGGAAGCTCGGACAGCCTTCTCACCAAGAGGTTCAGAGAACCGGAGAGTATTGCAACGGGTGTCTTCAGCTCATGGGAGAGGTGATTGATAACCTTGTCCTTTGCGCGGTTCAGGCTCGTCACCTCTTCATAAGCCCTCTTGAGCTCCCGGGAAACCCTTGCATTTTCAATGGACAAGGCCACCGTTCCCCCGATCATATTCAGGAGTTCGATATCGGTTTGATCGAAGCTGCCTTCCTTTTTATTGGTGGCGAGGAGGACCCCTATGATTCGATCACCGCTTCTGAGAGGGACATCAAGCATGTTGCGGGAGTGGTATCCTATCTGCTGATCGATGATGGGGTAATAGTAGCGGTCTTTCGAGGTGTCAGGAACAATGACCGGCTTGCCCGTCTTGATAACCCTGCCGGAAACGCCCTTTTCGGCTGGATACCTTATCTCTTTTGCCCTTTTTTCGGTAGCCTCATCGTCATAGGCTGCACCCAAAAAGAAGAGTTCATTCCTCTCCTCATCCAACAGTATGACGATTGCTCCCTGAACATTCAGCAACTGTTTGATCTCATCGCTGATATAATCCAGGAGATCCTCCAGGTTAGGATACGCGGGAAGAGCCATGCTGATGCGGAGGAGCGTTTCATTGATGCGTTGCGTCCTCTTTTCCTGCCTCACATCCCTGATGATCATGAGCACTCCGGATGGCTTCCCCTTGATTTCAGAAGCGACAGTGCCCCTGATCACCACATCTATGATGCTTCCATCCTTGGTTAGCCTTCTCGTTTCGTAATTGGGCAATCTCTTTTCCTTGATGAGCTGTCTCATCTTTTCATCGGCCTCCTGCTCAAGCCCGGTCGGCACATAGGGGATCCTCTTGCCCTCCAGTTCCTCAATGCTCCAGCCGAATGTCTCCGTGAATGATATATTCACGTAAGAAACAAGGCTATCAAGGCTAAGCACGACGGTAGGATACGGTACGAATTGGAAGAGCGATCTGAGCCTTCTTTCCGATTTACGGAGTTCCTCCTCGGCACGCTTCCGTTCGGTGGTATCCTGGAGGGTTTCTACGGCCCCGATGATCTTTCCCTCTGCATCTCGTAAGGGTGCTGCAGTAAAAAAGAGATATTTGCCGTCATCTCCAAGATCAGGAAAGAAATCCTCTGCTTCGTATGCTCCCTCGATGATCGTGGATCTTCTATACTTGCCATCATAGTATTTTGCTATTTCTTTTTCTGGTGCGTTTTCCACGATGAGATCGGCCATGATTGGCCTATTGCTGGAGTGAAGCGTCTGCCATTGCTTATCCGTTCCGAGCATCTCACATGCAGCTATCCCAGTGAGCTCCTCGTAGGCCCTGTTGCAATGGGTGATCCTATGGGTGTTATCGATAACGATAGTAGGAATCGGGCTTCCCTGGACGATCTGCGAGAGTATCTTTTCGCTCTCCCTCAGCGCATCCTCGGCCTTCTTGGATTTGAAAGCCGCCTTCTCTAGGTCCCTGACCCTCTTCTCTAATCCCTTACATGACGCAGTATTAGCCATAAAGAAATCCTCCGAATAACCTCATACAAACGGAAACCCTGGATTGACTTAGTCCATGCTCATTTAATATCATTAATGAGGAAATCGGTCAATTATTCACGCATTGACAGCAGTTGGTTCCTCTGAAGCGATCTTTCTATCATCTTGTTTCTTCACTAAAAATGTGAATTTGTTGAGCCTGAGAATCGATCTTTCTGAGAAACCCTATTTCATTTTTTTCGAGAATACGATATAAGAAATAATTAGCGCCGAGAGGACGTGGCTTTCTTTGGGGCCCCCTGGAAGAGGCCAAACGGGTACCCTCGGATCACTGGGTTGTTGGAGGAATGGAGTGATGGAGGAGTGGAGTAATGGGCTCAAATTAAAGGAAGGTTTTCAAAGGCAGGGAAAGGCCGCACTAACACGGTTTCCTATGGACCGTTCGTGGAGTGTATTCGCTACGATGGTTTTCAATACCCCACTCATCCAATACTCCCTGGCCCAGACCTATATAAAGGGACCATTCTAGTAAAGGTTGCTGCCATAGAATATAAGCTTTGCATTTGTGTATTTTCAACAAGTCGCACCAGGGCGGGCCATCACTC
>Ga0307434_1000920_pt1 | contig 17235 bp, 26 predicted proteins | sample SalMarWE160220MG_FD_202156 | JGI IMG/M metagenome (GOLD analysis project Ga0307434, IMG submission 202156) | Salt marsh sediment microbial communities from the Plum Island Ecosystem LTER, Massachusetts, United States - WE1603-220 | ecosystem: Environmental > Aquatic > Marine > Intertidal zone >... | reverse complement strand
GTAATTGGGCTTATGGCAACCGCAGTTCTGAGTTTGGTTGGTTTGTTCTTTTTGTCTACAATGTTTATGGATGATGTTTCATTGTTCTTTGCGGGATTACTTGGTGTTGCGGCAATGCTCGTCTGCATCATGATTACGCTATATTACACTGGTCTTGGACGTGGACCTGTGCATCATGTTGCTGAATCTTCGCAGGCAGGTCCAGCATTGAATTTGATAACGGGTTTATCGACTGGATTGGGGACTCCGCTGTTGCCGATGATTGCGGTTTTAGCTGCTGTAGTGGGCTCGTTTGTCGTTACTGGGCATTCTCTTTATGGGCTTGTGATAACCAATATTGGCACAGATTTTGCTCTTGCATTCATTATGGCTTCTGATGCGTTTGGTCCGATAACTGATAATGCTGCGGGGATTGCTGAAATGTCTGGAATCTCGGGGCAAGCGTCAGAAACTTTGCATGATTTGGATGCTGTCGGGAACACTATGAAGGCTGCAACTAAAGGCTACGCCATGGCTTCGGGCACAGTTACTTCGTTTCTGATTTTCGCGACCTACTTCGCAACAGCAAACATCTCCGTAGTATCTATTGAAAATCCTTACGCTATCGCTGCACTGTTTCTTGGCGTAGTTCTGCCTTTACCGTTGGTGTCTTTGACTATACACGCAACCGCTAATGGTGCTTTCAAAATGGTTGATGAGGTGAGGCGGCAGTTTAAGGAGACGGTGGGACTCAAGGAGGGCAAGGTTTCTCCTGATTATGCTAACTGCATCGATATTGCAACCAAGAATGCTCTGAGTACAATGGTTTTGCCCGGAATTATTTCTATTGTGACTCCCATAGCTGTGGGTCTGCTGTTTGGACCAACCGCGTTGGGGATGCTGCTTATAGGCGCCACTGCCTCCGCAGCCATGCTGGGTTTCTTCTTCAACAACACGGGCGCCCTGCTGGATAATGCTAAGAAGCTGGTCGAAAGCGGATTGTATGGTGGGAAGAAATCGGATACTCACAAAGCAGCAGTGGTCGGTGATACTGTAGGTGACCCGTTGAAGGATGTTGCTGGTCCCGCTGTTCTTATTTTCATGAAGCTTCTTGGCATGACCGCTTTGCTTGTTCTTTCTTTACTGTTGTAGCATTGGCAGCGTCTACTATTTTTCGAAAACTTCTGGAACCGGATAGCTGCTGCGCCCTATTGCTTCAAGTATGTCATCGGTGAAAGTTTTTTTGCTTAGGTGTCTTGCGAAATCATGAGTGGTTATGATTCCGACCAGTTTGTTGTCTTTTATTACGGGAAGTTTGCGGATTCTTTTTCTGACCATTATTCTTGCGGCTTCTTTGAGTGGAGCATCAGGATCAATTAGTTTGAGGGGCGTTGACATTATTTCTGAGATTTTGGTTTTTGATGGTTTGTCTTTTGCCAAGACCCTTCTCACAAAGTCGCGTTCAGTAACGATTCCTATTGGCGTGTTGTTATCCATGACAATTAAGTTGCTCACATCATTCTCTGCCATCAGGGCTGTGGCTTCAGCAACAGTTTTGTTAGATTCAATAGTTATGACGGTTGTAGTCATAACATCCTTGACTTTGGGCATCAATTATCACTCGGGTAGTTCATCGCATAAAAGTTTTGTGCAGCTACAATCTACAGAAACAGGCTGGCAAAGAAAACGATGCGCTAACTCAGCCGCGAAATTGCAGTCTCTCTTTTTCAGCGTTTGGGGAGCCAAGTCTCTTTTTAAATCAAAGGGGCTGTTCTTGACTAAGAGGTATGATTTTGTTGGTTTCCGACGTTTTTGAACGATATGTTTAAGTTTTTGTGTTGAAGTGTTAATGTGGAGAGATGAAAGGGTATGCCGATTTATGGTTATATTTTGGTTACGTTGAAGTCAGGCGCTGAAAGAGATGTGTGCGAGAAGGTCGCCAACTTCGAGGAGGTCATCCAGGTTGACGAGCTTTACGGCGAATACGACGCCATCGCAAAGGTGCAAGTTAAAGACTTGGCTGACATGGACAAATTCCTTACAGACAAACTCAGAGCTCTATCGGACATCTTCCTAACTACAACAATGATTGTAGCAAAAGAATACAAAAACGAGTAAACACATCAGAAACAAAACAGGGAAACCCACCACTTTTTGACCTTCCCATTGCCTCCCAGTTCATATTAGGAGCCTAATAACAGAACATTGTTGAAAACAGTACTTTTCCTGTTTTTCCAAGCAAGAACCTGATTAGCTGTCCACATCCATCAGCATATCAGGAGACTAGTAACAGCACGTTTGTAAGTTTAGACTTACTTTTTATTGTATTGCTAAAAAGAGGTTCTGAGAACAGCCATAATGCGCACGCATGCCAAGAAAAGAACTTGATTCAATTAAATAATAAGCGTGCACAAACTCATTCTCTATCCTTCTGCCTCTGTAACCTGTCAAGCTTTGCCTGTTTACGTTTCATCTCACGATTTTTCTTCTTACCCGGTTGAGCTTTCTGTCTCCCCCCTTTCTCTCCTCCTCTTAACTGCCTGTCCTTTCCCAAACACTCCACCTCCAGCATGCATCTCTCGCGCACGCAGCAGCTCAGACTATTGCGGGCGACTTTCTTTTCGCTTTTTTCTCCTTGCCTCTCGCTCTTTCTTAGTCAGCGGCTTATTCTTCCCAGAGCCTTTTCCCATACCCAAATCAATCACCACATCGACGTGTTTCGCGGAGAAGATAAAACTTTGGATTATTACGCACACATTCGACTTTGCATCAACCAAAATGAAGAAGCTGAAAATGAGAGTAACAATCCTCACGATTGCAAGTTGGATGAGAGGTACTGACAAGGGGTTGGTTTGAGGCTCTGACGGCGGAGTCAAGGTCAGGAGAGCAAACTTCAAGGGCGTAACACATTTCAATGTAATACATTCTTGCTGGGTTACTGTTCGTTTCTTCTGCTCGACACGATTCCCCTGCTGTTCTGGTATGACCCACTGTAACCTCTCCGCGCAGCACTTCCAAGAGCATGAAAAACTATCTGCACTATACGCTCCCCCATCCTTAACGTAACCTCCTTCTCGCCGACGTTGTGAAGATTCAGCGTCAGCTGCCCGCGGAAGCCCGGGTCCACAACAGCGAAACTTCCGATAACGCCCTCACGAGCAAGAGACGACCGAATGTGAAGGAAAGCAGCTACCCCCAAGCCCAACTCAACGGTCTCCAGCGTAGCCACCAGCCTATACTGCCTCGGCTTCAGAACCACAGTCTCGGCGCACCTCAAGTCGTAGCCTGCAGGATTCAAACATGAACGCTCAAAAGGCTCAAGCTTAACTTGCCCAGCCTCAAGATGCTCCAGTATCTCCGCATCAGAAAGCACAGTCAACGAAGCTCACAGCATTCCATGAATAGAACAGACCAAAAAGAACCTTTCTGTCCCTCGCGACTAACTGACCCCAAGCTCCCGCAGCAACTCACAAGCTCTGCACAGCTCCCCCACGGTTGGCTCCCCACACAGCCTGCACTCCTGCAGCTTCACTTCCTCGGCAGAAGCCTCTAACGCCGGTCTAATCTTCTCGACGGAATTGAAGACAGTAAATAGTGTTCCAGCATGATTGTGCTCCATCCGATTGAGCATGGTTCGTATGTCGTTCCTCAGAGCGGCTGGAGCGTAGGGACAGGGAATAGACTGAAACTTTATCCCCTTCAGGTAAGCATAAAAAACAATCTCCCTCTCCGGCACCAAACATAGAGGCTTCACCCGCTGCACAAACTTGGGATGAACCACATCCAAAACAGGCTTCGACCGCACAATCCGCATAGGGTCACCGTGAACAACATTCAGAAGCATGGTTTGTGCTTCATCGTCGAGGCTGTGGGCGATAACAAGCTTGTCCACCCCAGCCTCCCGAGCCATAACGTTGAGAGCCTTCCTCCGAAGCACCCCACAGTAGCTGCAGGGAGTCAAACCGCCCTCTCCCCTCTTTCGGAGCAGCTCCACAATTTCATCCAACCCGTAACCAAACAGCTCCTTGAAGGACAAGACCGCATGCTCCACCCCCAGCTTTCTGCAGTTCTCCTCCGCAATTTTCAGAGCCTCCTCTCTGTACTCCCGTATTCCCTCATCGACCGTGCCCGCGCACAGAACCACATCAGGAAACGCCTTCTCAATCTTTGAGAGTATGTGAAGGAGGGTGACGCTGTCCTTGCCTCCGGAGACAGCCACCATAATCTTGTCCTTGGGTCCCAACATTTCATATCTGGAAATAGTTTTCCGCACCCTATCTTCAACTGTTCTGCAGAAGCATCTTTCACAAAGATTCTCCCCCGAGTAGCTGCGACCAAAAACAGCCTCGTTCCTTCCACACAGGGTGCACACACTCATGCCTTCACATCAACCCATTTACAAGCAAATCTAAACTTTGCCTCTCTTTTAAGGGCTTTGAGCACCCAAAAACATGATGACACAACTAAATCTGCACAAGAAACATGAACAAACATTCAACTTTGTTCACATTCAATGACTAAAGATTCACTGTTATGGAAACGTTTATATCCGAACCTGTCACTATTTGGATGCTAACTGAACAAAAACGTTCAACAAATGCTTGAATTAAAGGTTAGGTGCGTTAGAGATGAAAGTTGCCGTTTCTTGGAGTGGAGGAATGGAGTCAACCCTTGCCTGCCACAAAGTAATTGAACAGGGACACGATGTTGTCTATCTCGTTGTTTTCGTCTCCGAAACATGGCCCGCATTCTGCCATCCACTATCCATCATGGAGCTCCAAGCCAAAGCCATGGGAATTCCGCTTCTGAAACTTGAAGTGAAAGAGCCGTACGAACAAAGCTACAGAGAAGCCATTTCCACGCTAATAGACAAAGGCATCGAAGGCATAGTGACCGGCGACATTTACGTTGTGGATGACGTTCATGGACGATGGATGGACAAAGTAACCGAGGGTTTAGACATCTCTGTGATTATGCCCCTGTGGAATCAGGACACCAGCAAAGTTTTGGATGAAGAAATCTCATCGGGACTCAGATCGGTCTTCACCTGTTTGGGGCGACAGTGGTTCACTGAGGAGTGGCTTGGGCGAGAACTCAACAAAGACTCTGTCAAAGAGTTGAGGGCGCTAGCAAAAGAAACAGGAATGGACCCCTGCGGAGAGAACGGAGAATACCACACCATGACAGTCGATGGGCCAATCTACAAAGAAATAATCGAGATTTCGAAATTCAGCAAAGAAAAAACTGTCACCCGCCTGTTCATAAAAATCAGCGAATACTCCCTTAAATCCAAGAAAGCTACAAAATAATGAATTTCACAACACTAGAAAATCAGAAATACTTGTTCAAAGGTTTTAAGAGAACTTAGGGCACGCTATAATGGGATGGAGGTGATGCGATGATTGGAGCGGTAGTCTTCGTCATATTCTTCGTTCTGTTTCTGTTGGTTTCGTTTGCTGGAGTATATTTACCCCCAGGGCACATGATATTAGAGGCGGTTGTTCCCGAAATCTTCCAAGCCGACCCGATGTATGGACAACTGGCTGAAGGAATCATAAACGGCGTGATCTATGGAGTCATCATCTGGTTCATATTCAGCATAGCAAAAATGATCTACGACAGAATGCAGGGTCCAAAAGAAGTGGTGATTAAAGTAGATAAGAACGAATGAAAGAAAAACACAGAACTGTGAGTCTATGACAAACCATAATATGCCCATATATCTCTGAAACCCGAATGTTTCCAGTGGAGCACTTTTTATTGGAGCTCATTTCTTCAGAATACCTGTGTATTTTGAAGCTGATGTTCTTGAATATTCACAGATGTATCCTGCTACAAGTATTCTATGGTGGAGACTGTTTACGTGAAAAAGCTCGCAAAAAATGAAAAGTGGACTGTAGGCGGTTAACCTGAGAACACTTTTGATATTTCGTAAAGTTCTAGGTCAACCTTTTTTCGTTTACCCGCCACGTCCTTTAAGGGGACAGAGGCAATCTTGTTTCCGTGGAGTGCAACCATCTGCCCGAACTGGCTTTTGTGAACCAAGTCTATGGCGGCGATTCCGTATCTTGTTGCCAGCACTCGGTCGAAGGCTGTTGGGGAACCGCCACGTTGGAGATGCCCAAGAACTACAACTCGGGTTTCGATGTCTATGCATTTTTCAATTTCTTTTCCGAGGTAGTAGCCTACGCCGCCGAGTCTGGGGTGTCCAAATTCGTCTGAGCCGGTTCCGTAAATGATGGTTTGGGCTCCTATGGGTTTTGCTCCCTCGGCAACAACAACGAGACTGAAGGTTTTGCCTCTTTCCAGCCTTTGCTTGATATACTGGCAGACTTCTTCTATGTCGAAGGGCTCCTCTGGAATCAGGATAACGTCTGCGCCTCCGGCGATTCCAGCCTCTAGGGCGATCCAGCCGGTGTATCTGCCCATCACCTCTAGGATTATCACTCTGTGGTGTGCCTCTGCTGTGGTGTGAAGCCTGTCGATGGCTTCGCATGCTATGTGAACGGCGGTGTTGAATCCGAAGGTGTAGTCGGTTAAGCCTAGGTCGTTGTCGATGGTTTTGGGCACTCCGACGCATGGGAGACCTAGCTCACCCATTTTGGCTGCTACTCCCAGAGTGTCGTCTCCGCCTATAACCACCACTGCGTCGATGCCATTCTTTTTAACGTTGTCTAGGACTTTCTGGGGTCCGCCCTCGCGTTTGAAGGGGTTAGTTCTTGAGGTTCCCAGGATTGATCCTCCGCGGGGGAGTAATCCTGAGATTGTTTCCAGAGTTAGAGGCGTGAATGCTTCTTTAATTAGTCCTTGCCATCCGTCTTTTATGCCGATCATCTGGTAGCCGTAGTTTCGGATTCCCTTCCGTACTACTGCTCTGATGACGGCGTTGATTCCCGGAGCATCGCCTCCCCCGCTTAGCACTCCCACTTTCAAGGTTTTTTCCTTCTATGTAGTCTTTTCTGCGCTTCCGAAGAGGTGCGTTTTTCTTTGGCAACTCTTTTTATGTGTTCTTTGGATAGACAAAAGGTTTAAACTTTTAGGTGTATAGATGTTGGGTTGTTGGTGGTTTGGGTGTCTGTGTCGTTTGAGGATTTTGTGAAGCTTGATTTGCGTGTCGGCGAGGTTGAGGAGGCGGCGCTGGTTTCTGGGTCAAAGAATTTGCTTAGGCTGGTTGTTGATTTTGGTTCTGAGAAGAGGCAGTCTGTTGCTGGTCTGCTGCAGTATTATAAGCCTGAGGAGCTGGTGGGCAGAAAGTTTGTTTTTGTTCTGAATTTGCAGAGAAGAAAGATTATGGGCATAGAATCGCAGTGTATGGTGCTCGCCGCCGAAGACAGTGAGGGGCATGTGATTCTGGTTGCTCCAGAAAAGGATATTGCGGCGGGAAGCAGAATAAGATAGGGATGTTTCACGTTTTTCCTAGAATGAAAGCCAAAAGTCCGGTGGTAAACCAGATCAGGCTCAGGTTTTTGGTTCTTTTAGCGTTTTTTCTGGAGTAGTCCTTGAGGAGCAGGAATGATGAGGCTGTCATTCCGATGTCGGTTATGATGACTGGGGGCAGGAACCAGTTTGAAACTAGTCCCCACAGCCACGGTAATGGGCTGAGGCATACTGCAGAGAGGGTGAGGGCTGCTGCGGTTGCTGCTGCTGTTTGTTTTCCGTGGGTTACTGCGATTGTTTTGATGTTGTGGGTTTTGTCTCCTTCGATGTCCGCTATTCCTTTTGTGATTTCTCTTCCGGTGTTTGATAGGAAGGCGATGGCGACGAAGAGTAGGGTGGAGGTTGCTAGTTGTCCCATGGCTAAGCCTCCGTAGATGAAGGGGATTACCACTGTTGCGCTGACCAGCAGGTTTCCGGGGAGCCCTGTTTTTTTGCCTTTGGTGATGTATGTTATGGATATGATTAGTGCTGTCACCGCCAATAGGAGGCTGGGCAGGTTAGTTAGAACTGCTGTTGCCAATCCTGTGGTGGTTAGGGCTGCGGCGAATGTGAGGGCTTCTTTTGGGGTGACGTCTCCTTTTGGGATTGGGCGGTTGGGTTCGTTGATGGCGTCGATTTGTCGGTCGTAGTAGTCGTTTATTGTCATGGAGGCTGCTGTTAGTGTGAAGGAGGTTATGAATCCGAGGATGAGGTTTGCTGTGGGGTTGAGTGTGGAAACTAGGGCGGCTCCGACTATTACTGCGAAGCCCATCATTAGGCAGTTTAGCGGTCTGGTTAACCGTAGGAGTCCGGTTATTTTTCCCATGGTTTTCATCTCAGCCTTTTCGAAGTTGGGCATTAACGAATGTTGTTTTGTAGAGAGCAGTTACAACTCTGAGGCTTTTAGATTTTGTCTCTGATGGATGGTTGTTCTAAAGTGTAGAACGTGTTGTTCTAATGCATGGTAATAAGTATGTTGGGATGCATTTTGTTGTAGGTGAAAAACGTGATGTCGCGTAGGAAAATTGCTTTGGTTGCGGTTTGTGTCGCTGTTTTTGTTTGTGTTAGCGGCATAGGCTGGGCGATGGTGTACTCTCAAGCTGGAAATGATGATGTACCGCTGGATAAGTTGAACGATGAAGTTGACGGTGAGGTTCTGGTTCCTGAGCAGGTTCGGGATGCGGTTATGGAGTATATAGCAGCTAATCATCCGGAGACTGTGCAGTTGATGGGTGAGCTGGTGTGGACTGGTGGTAAAGTGGAGACGGGGCTGTTGGGTGCTGAGATATACAACTATGAGTGCGAGGGCTGGAATGTGACGATCAGTTATCCTGTGATTGTGAATCCCACATATGATGTTACGGTGAATTATTCGGTGCCTGCTGGTGTGGTTTCGATACCTTATGCGGTGATTTGGGAGGGCACTTGGGAGAACGGTGCAGTTACTGAAGCAAGCTTTGTGTTTGCTCAGTAAACAAGTGCCGTTTTTTCTTTCTTTTTTTGTGGGTCTGCTGAAATATAAAAAATGTTTTTAAAATATGGGGATTTTATTTCAGGTTTTTGTATAGTTTGTTGTGGTTGACGGTTTTTTCCATGAATATGCTGAGGCGGTGGTTGTTGATGTTCATGGCTAGGAGTTTTGTTTCTTCGCTTTCTATGAGTATCTTTTGGGGTTCGCCCATTTGGAGGGCTTCTGCCATGTTGTGGCTTTCTTCGAAGGCTGCGGAGGAGAGCATTGCGTAGTCGATTATTCTTTTGGGGTCTTTGAGGTCTATTGACGCTGTTTTTGTGCCTCTTAGGATGTAGCCGATGATTCCTTCTTGGTCTTTGAGTTCCTGCAGTTTTTGTTGCAGTTCTTCGAGTTTGTTTTCGGTTTCTTCTGTTTCGATGTTTTCTTCTGTCATGTGGGTTCCTCTACGGTGCTGGTTCGACTTTCACCGTGTCTCCTTTGTTGATTTCTAGGGTTTTGCAGAGTTTTTGGGGTATTCTGATCATGTTTTTTCCTTTCACTCTATGGTCGCTAATCTCTTTTGCTTCGCATAGGGTGGATTTGCCGCTGGATGTTTCGATTTTGACTTGGGCGTTGGGGTCGTTGTTGTTTTTGTTCCAGTCTAGCAGTGTTTCGGTGTCGATTTGCACGGAGTCTCTGTCGAAGAATCCGGTGAGTGTGTCGACGATTAGTTGTTTTGGAGGTGTAATTTGGGGTTGGGTGGGGGTGAGGGTTTCTATGGTTTTTAGGATTGTGGGGATTATGACGTGGGTTATTGAGTGAATGTGATTTTTATCCGCGTTTTTGTTTGTTGCGAGGAGCAGGTGCATGTCTTGGATGGTGGATAGTGTTAGTTTGCCGTTTTTTGTGGTGATGGTGAAGCTTTCGAGGTTGCCGATTGCTGTTGCTGTTTCTTTCAGGTTTTCGAAGGATTCCTGTATGTTGTTGACGGTTTTTTGGTCTGTTGTTTGGTCTCCGGTGAGTAATGTTCCGTTTTTGGTAAAAATGAAGGAGTTTTTTATGTCAGGGTACGCTTTGTTGATTTCTGCTATAGCGTTGTTTAGGGCTATAGCATGGGGGTCCCTGTTCATTTTTTCACTTCCTGCCTGATTTAGCTGATTTTGAGCAGTATTCTTTCGGGAACCCCGTCGCTTTCCAGCACTAAGTATCTGAGTCCTTCTGTGTCTCCTATTTGGTCTACCCAGTTTAGTGCTTCGCGTGCCTTCTGGAGCACTAGGAGTCTGTCTTGTTGGCTGCGTACGACCTGTTCGATGGCGGTTAGTTCGTGGAATGGGTTTGCGTCTAGGATTACGCTTAGGTCGCCGACCTCTATTTCTCCTAGGCTGTTCTGTGCTGATTTTTTGCCTGCCAGTTTGAAGACTACTTCGCGTATCTTCTTTGAGCGTTCTGCTAGGTTGCGTATGGAGTCTAGTTTTCTTAGGTATTCGCCGAGGAGGCTCTTTGTTTTGGATATGTCAGCGTCCATGGCTTTTGCTATGTCGACCGCGGATTCATATTCTTTTAATTCTACTACCATATTTACACCTCCGAAGATGGTGAAAGAGGGAGGATTAACCGTCCCCCAAGTTTTCTAACTAAGCTCAGCTCCAGTGGTTTTAGTTAGGTGCAGTGTCAGTGTAAGTGAATTTGTTGCCCTTCGAAGAGAGCAGTTCTACGTTGTAAGTAATGCCTTCAATTAATGTATTAGCTGATACAGTTACGTCAATTGAGCCACTAGAACCTTTATCAAGTGTTACTTCGGAAAGTGTTGCGCTAGTTACGTTTCCGCCAGTTACTGTGGCTCCAGAAATTGTGACATCAGTTGTTCCTGTGTTTATATAATTAACGGTTATTACATCAGTTGTTGTATCAAAATCGAGACTGGTGATTTTGAGTTCTTCTGTGGCCATGAATGTGAATGTTAGTGATCCCATCCATGCTGCGACTGCGATGGAGACTGCGACTGTTACTGCGATGAGTATGATGGCTGCGACTACTGGGCTTAGAGCTTTTTTACTCTTTAGGAGTTTTCTCATTTCTTTTCTTTCCCTCCTTTGAGTTCACAAGAGAACTAGACAGTCTAGAGATTTAAATCTTACGACTTAAGACAACATATTATATGAACAAAAATACACAAACAAAAACCGAAAAAACCGCCAAAAACCTACTCTAACTCATCGAACAGACCCAAAAGAAGCCCCGCCACCTTCTCGCCAAGCTCAGTAATCACATAATACTTCTTCAACGGATCAATCGCCACACTCTCAGCCAACCCCAAATCCTCCATCTCCATCATCCTCGACCTGAACGTCCCATCACTCAAAGTAAGACCCAAATCATTCATAAACGCCTTAGCGTTCTTCCACCGCCCATTCCCCAACTTCAAAAGAAAAATACAATCAATAGCATGATCCTTCTCCAGCACAGCCTTAATAGCGGAAAGCTTCTCATCGGTGAGAATGTTCCTTATCTTCTCTTCTGCCAAACCCGTTACCAACCTATTCTTTAACGGTATACTGTTCTGCATATTTAACATTTAACTCTATATTACGATTTTTGACATAATTCTAGCTACACATGCTACAACACTCATGACACCAGCAAACAAAACCAGCAAAAACTGTTTTGGTGGGCTCACGCACTCTTGAAAGCGACCAGCCCGTCAGCCGTCCACTTTTCTCAAGATCCCAATCACCCGCAATCAGTGGGGTCAAAATCGTCATCGCCCACCAAACAACATTAAATGCCACTCCAACATAAAAATATACCCTAACAGAAACAGCGTGCTGAACAACATTGCCCAAACAAATCAAAGTCACCCCACTAGCCGAAGAAAGCCTCGGCGTACGCTCCATGTGCACCTACATAGAAACCAAAGACACAAAAATTCTCCTAGACGCAGGCGCATCCCTAGCCCCAAAAAGAATGGGATACCCTCCCCACCCCAGAGAATACCAAGCCCTCGCAACATGCCGCAAAAAAATAGCCAAAACAGCACAAAAAGCAGACATCACCACCATAAGCCACTACCACTTTGACCACCACACCCCCTCATACACAGACTGGTTCACCAACTGGTCCACACCAGAAACCGCAAAACAAATCTACCAACAAAAACTGGTCCTCGCCAAAAGCTACCGCAGCACGGTCAACGCCAGCCAAAGACGCCGAGGATGGATGTTCAACAAAACCGGAGGCAGCCACGCAAAAAAGGTAGAATCCGCCGACGGCAAAACCTTCCAGTTCGCAGAAACAACGCTGAAGTTTTCCGACCCAGTCTTCCATGGACCCGAAAACACGGAGCTAGGATGGCTACTGATGGTGACCATAGAATGTGGAGACGAAAAGGTCATGTTCGCATCTGACGTTCAAGGACCCATACACACGCCAACACTAAACCAGATACTAGCCGAAAAACCCCAGCTGGTCATGATAGGGGGACCCCCCACCTACCTAGCAGGATTCAGAGTAAAAGACGAACACATACAAAAGGGAATGCAGAACCTGAAAACCCTAACTGAAAACGTGCCCACAACCATCCTCGAACACCACACCCTCAGAGACGAAAACTGGAGAAACCAAACCCAACCAATATTCGACGCCGCCACACAGGCAGGACACAAAGTTCTCACAGCAGCCGAATACTCAGGAACAAAAAACAACCTTCTGGAGTTTCGCCGCAGACAACTCTACGAAACAGAACCGCCGAGCCCCGACTTCATAAAGTGGCTGAAACTGCCCATACAGAAAAGAAAACAGCAAAAACCGCCAATCTAGACTCTGCACTAATCTACCTTTTGCTTAACCAACATTCTGCGGAATTTTTTAGCATAATGATAATCAGACTTGAGAAGCTTCAGCTCATCCGCCTCTCTCTCAAGACTCGCAAGTTTCCGTCGAATCTCCCGAACTTTTGTGCTCATATTTAACGCCGAAACACCCTAAGGCGGCTTCTATAAAAATCACTTATGAAATGAAAATATGTACTCAGAATTCATAATCAATATTAATAAAATTCATCAATACGAAGAAGTCGGAGACATAAATTATGGAGTGCCCAAACTGCAAACAGGAAATAACCTCCAGACAATCAAGTCCGAAAGGAAATCTCCTTCAATGCAAAAAATGCGGAACCATAATTTATCTACAAAATTGAGAGGTGAAAAAAGGAAAATGGAAAACTTGATACCTCCAATAATCTTCACGTTTCTCGTAGGCGGAGTCGCAGGCTACATAGCAGGAAAACTAGTCAAAAGAGCCACAGGCATGGCACTAACCATCGGACTCATCGCCTTCGCCATAATAGCCCTAACATACACCGGCACCTTCGACGTAAACTTAGACGCCATAACCACAAACATATCCAACGTCATAGGCATCATCGCCCCATTAGGACTAACCGCTCTTGTATCCAGCGTTCCCTTCGTAGCAAGCTTCATCGTCGGCTTATTCATGGGATACCGAAGATACTAACCCAACCTTCCTACCCTTTCACATACTTAACCAGCCTGGGCATAAGCTCAGTTCCCACAGACAAAACACCCAATTCTCCCATTCCACACTCTTTCTCAGAGAACCTCTGAACACTATCCCCCTGCAACTTGCCTCCCGCAATAAGAAGAGGCACAGGATCGTCACTGTGAGCCTTCAGCTTGCAGGGCGTCGCATGATCAGCCGTGATACAAACCACATGGTCATCTAAACTTATTTGCTGCAGCATCTCTCCCACAAAATACTCGTCAATAATGGCGATAAGCCGAGTTTTCAGGTCAAAGTCGCCATCATGCCCAGGCACATCCGGACCCTTAATGTGAATATAAAAACAGTCATAACTGGGCAAAACCTCAAACAGCTTCTTCACCCTAAGCTCACAATCCTTCTCAAGGCTTTCCGAGGGAAGCGGAAGATCAACCAAACTCATCCCCACCAACCTAGAAATCCCCCGCTCAACATTCATGTCAGCCAAACAAACAAAACTAAGACCATAAAGCTCGCTGAGAGAAGGAAACCTCGGCACCACACTACCCGCATCTCTGCTTAACAGAACATTAGCCTTCAGCTTCCCCTCCTCAACACGCCTCCTATTCACTTCATGCCTATCCAGAACACCCATAGCCTTCCGCGTGAATTCATTAACCAACTCCGCAGAAATCCTTGCTTCTTCACTTTCATCTAGAGGCTCACAACTCTTCAAAACCATCTCAGCCTCCAAATCCGCCGCACCCACACCATCAATCCGCTTATAGGCAGGATCAGTGTTGCTTACGTTACCCGAAAGCCGATTTTCCTCACTCCGTATAACCAAAGCTGCCCGATATGTCGCAGTGCTTTTTATCTGCAAACTGGCTGGATACGACCCCAAATGCACCTGCCCATTAACCGCCTCAGCCAACTCATCAGCCTCCTCCTGCGCCAAATCTCTCCCCGCCCTCCTGTCAACTATAGCTCTGCCATCAGCCGCCAACGTCCCAAAATTGCACCTCAGAGCCAAATCGCCATCCCTCATGTTTAACCCTGCACCAACAGATTCGAGGGCACCCCTGCTCACATGATACTTAAAGGGGTCATAACCCAAAATGGAGACAACCGCAACATCACTCTCCGGCGCTATACTCTTACCCACCGTATACATGAGCCCCGTTTTCCCATCTTTGGCAAGAGAATCCATGTAAGGTGTCTCAGCAGCCTCAAGAGGGGTCTTACCGCCCAGCTCTTCCACGGGAACATCGCCCATTCCGTCAATAATTATGTAGATCAGCTTCAACATTGAATCTCTCCAAACCAAAGATAACTAACAACCAGCTCAAAAAAAGGTTTCCACCCTAACCCACCCAAACTCGGAAACCCTATATCTAACCCAAAACAAAAAACACAAAACACATCCCAAACACAGCAAAGAAGACCACACAAAAAGAGCAGAAACACATAACCCCCCATTCATATTAGGAGACTAATAGAGGTACATTGTTGAAATCAGTGTTTTTTCTGTTTTTCCAAGCAAAAACATGTTTAACCATCCACAGCCCAAGCATATTAGAAACCTAATAACAGAAGATTGTTGAAAAACAGCTTTTTTCTGAAAATTCTTCCATGATTCTTTACAGAAACAACTTCTGTTGTCGCTTTTCGGCTGAGCAGTCACTTTCGGTCAAGAAGACTGGTTAACACTAGCACCAGCCCTGCCGTGAAAAATATTGCTTCAAAGAATTCATGATGTAACATATCCCCTAGGTCAAAAACTCTTCCACTAACTAGAAAATGATGAAAAACAATCAACAAGCCCACCAGAATGAAAACGAAACCTAACGTTCTAGCATTAAGTTTTTCCATGTTTCGTCAAAGTGAAATCTTGGAATTACTTTATAAAAACAGTGGTTCCCCGAAACCAAGCAAAGCCCTAAAGTACACACCCACACAGTCTCTGATGCAAAGGTTTATTTTTTCAGTTTTTCACCTTTAAGCAAGGGTGCAACCAATTGAGGGAACCTTTCTCCGAATTTGTCGAAGCCGAGCTGAACCCCGACATTCTGTTAATCACTTGCGGTCTTCCGGGAACATGGAAAACAGAGACATCCCAGGAAATCTCAAAACTCAAGGGACACCCAATTCTCAGAACCGACCTGATTCGCCTAGAAGTCCTCAAAAACGAGGATGTCTTCGACGCGAAAGTTGCAGGAAACATGAGCAAACGAGAGCTTGTCTACGACGAAATGTTCCGACAGGCAGAAAATCTTGCCCAGAAAGGCAAAGGCGTAATATTGGATGCCACTTTTGTAACCCAAGAACTGCGGAGACGTGCCGCAAAAATAGCCGCAAAAACCAACATTCCCTTCGTTATACTTCAGACCAGCTGCTCTGAAGACGCGTCCATTGCCCGAATTTTGCGGAGAACCAAAGAGGACTACGAGTCGAACGCCCTGACCAAAGAAGCCTACATTGCCAACAAAAAGAAGTTTGAGCCCGTCGACTTGGATGACCTGAAGCAGAGGCACCCAAACCTTAAGATAATCCACCTGACAGTTGACACCGAGCACGACAACCTAGAAGACTGGTACATAATCGGAAAAGAAGTCAGGTAACTGGACTCGGCTGTAATGATAATCGATTTGCATATCCACTCAAAAACCTGCTCCGACGGCAACCTGTCCGTCGAAGAAATCATCGAAGAAGCAAAAACCAGAAACATCAAGTTAATGTCTATCACAGACCACGACGCAATCGGCTGCCAAAACCAAGCCAAAACCTTGGCACAAAAAAACGGAATCCACTACATCAGCGGCGTTGAACTGAACATAACCTTTTCGCACCCCAAATTCCTCAACGGCAAACCCGCCTCATTAGACCTTCTGGGCTACAGATTCGACATAAACAACAAAGCCCTAACCCGCAAACTTCAACAAATCGCAGAATACCGTGAAGAACGTGCCGCAAAAATCCTAGAAAACATTAATGTAGAATTCGAAAAAGAAGGGCTCGAAAACTTAACACGAAACGATTTGATTGAAATTCAGAACTCCGCTGACGGCGTGCTGGGAAGACCCCACATAGCAGACTATCTGGTTAGAAAAAAAGTTGTCCAAAACAGGCAAGAAGCCTTCAACAAATACCTAGTCAAATGCAACGTTCCAAAGTATCCCCTCTACCTCGAAGAGGCTTCGAGTCTGCTGAGAAACGCTGGCGGCATAGCAGTGCTAGCCCACCCCAACGACCCCTACGGAGCCTCACTCATAAAATTGACAAAATCACTACAGGAACAGACAAGCATAATCGAAGATTCTATGCTAACTTACCTTGACGGCGTAGAATGTTGGCACTCCAGACTCAACGCCGAAACAACCAGCCATTACGTGAACTTCTCAAAAAAACATGGACTAATCATGACCGGAGGAAGCGACTGCCACCAGAAACCCATCATCATGGGAACCGTCAAAGTCCCCGATTTTGTGGCTCAACAATTCATCAGATAGAACGCCTTTCTGATTACAACTGCCTCGCATAAACTGTAGCTAACTCAAAATATGCCTTAGCCTCTTTCTTTGCCTTGCTCTTCTCCTCTTCATCCACGCTTGAGTCTTTCAGTTTAAAGCTGACGACTTTTCCTCGCACATAAGCTCGGTAGCACTTGTAGAAATCAAGAAGCTTCTCCACCTCTCTGTCTCCCGAATACTTGACATATCTTTCAACAAAAGACTTGGACAAGTCGCCTCGGTCTTTAAAGTCCAAGTCCATAGCCAAGAAAGCAATGTCAGAGGCAACATCACAAAACCTGAATCTCTCATTAAATTCTATCGCATCGAAAATGTAAATCCTGTCCGCAACAAAGATGTTACCCGAATGAATGTCTCCATGGC
>Ga0307434_1000918_pt1 | contig 17257 bp, 15 predicted proteins | sample SalMarWE160220MG_FD_202156 | JGI IMG/M metagenome (GOLD analysis project Ga0307434, IMG submission 202156) | Salt marsh sediment microbial communities from the Plum Island Ecosystem LTER, Massachusetts, United States - WE1603-220 | ecosystem: Environmental > Aquatic > Marine > Intertidal zone >... | reverse complement strand
ATGGCAAGTATTCCAGACCATTTGAGATTTATAATATAGGAAGTTATGAAGTAAAACACTTTAAAGAAAAACCGACTGATTATATTGATTTTGTATTAAAACTTTATTCAGCTAAAAAAGTGCAGGGGTTTAGTTTAATTCATGGAATAAAAGATAATAGAGCAGTGCATATTGGTTTAATTGATATGCCTGTAAATATTGAAGAAGTGAGAAAGGTTTTAGAAGATTGTAGAACAAATAATTTTTCAAAAGTTGATGTTTTGGGTTTTGAATTTGCTTATGAGGTTAATGAGCTGGCTAAGATTTTAGGAAAGAAAAACAACATTGAAGTTAAACTCGTTCAGATTCCTTCTTTGAATGAAATAAAATCAATGCTTGTTGGCACTAATATTGATATTTTAAAAGTTCCCGATGAAATTGTTGATGAGAAACTTTTAAAACACATTAAGTTTAATGAATTAAATTATGTTGAGGTTGAAGAAAAAATAAAAGATAAAGAAGTTGAACTTGAAATTAGTAAGTTTGTACCAGTGCCAACTCCAGAACTTTCTGAAGTCTCAGATAAAATTAAAGACCCGAGAGAACTTATTGATTATTGGGCAGTGGATTGGGACTATAAAGGAGATACTTTTCATAATCAATGGCAGAGTTTTAGAACAAAGAAAAATAAACAAGTAGACTATATTGCTAAGAGCAAGGAAGCAAAACCAGAAGCATATTATAAAAAAACTGGAAATTATGAAATTATGGTAAAAATTGTTGATGTTTTTGGTCAGGAACTAACTAAACTGATTAAGGTTAAAATAAAATGATATGCCAAGTAAAAAAGAGGTTGCAAAAGTTATAGAAGTAAAATTTGAAGCATTTGAAGTTTTGCATCCCGCAACAAGAAAGAAGAGCCAAGCATATTTAGTAAATAAATTAAGGGATGCTGTTTTTAATTGGAGAGAGCAAGGATATTCAAATACTACTAAAACAACAAAAAGATTGTTAGACTTTTGGTTTAAAGAAGACCATATTTTTGATGATAAAGAATTTAAGTTTTGGTTTGCCCAGAGAGAGGCAATAGAAACTCTAATATATATTTACGAAGTAATGAGAAAAAGAAAGTTTGTTGAAATGATGGTAGATTTTGGGGAAGGAAAATTTTCTGGATATGACCCAAGGGCTGATTTATATCCCCAATATTGTTTTAAAATGGCTACTGGCTCGGGCAAGACATTTGTTATGGCTTTTTCAGTAATTTGGAACTATTTTAATTATAAATTTGAAGGATTAGATGATTATACTAATAAATTTCTTTTAATTGCTCCTAATGTTATTGTTTATGAGCGGCTTAAAAGAGATTTTAAAGAAGGTAAGATTTTCAGAGAATTTCCATTTGTTCCAGAAGAATGGCTTCCAGAACTTGATTTGAGAGTAGTGTTAAGAGAAGATCCTGTTCCTAATAAAAAAGAGAATATTTTCCTCTTAACAAATATTCAGCAATTGGAAGAAAAAAGGAGAGCAAGAAAAAGAATTGAAAAAGAGATAGAAGAATCGTTTGACTTAGCTCCTGTTAAAAAGGCAAGTATTTATCAAGAGAATAGAATTAAAGAAGTTTTAGATAATTTTCCTAATTTAATGATTTTAAAAGATGAAGCTCATCATATTTATAATGTGGAAAAGGCGTGGAAGAGAATTTTATTAGACCTTCATAAGAATCTTGAGGCAAATCAAGGAAAAGGTTTAAATATGGAACTTGATTTTACAGCTACCCCAAAAGAAGAAAAGAAAGGAAAATTATTTCCCTGGATAATAGTTGATTTTACTCTAAAAGAAGCGATTGAGACGGGAATTGTGAAATATCCCTTGAAAGGAATTATTAAGCAGCCTAAATTATTTGAATCGAATAAGGTTAGCGAGAAATTCAAAAGATGGATTGATGCAAGTTTAAAAAGATGGAGTGAATACAAAAAGAGCTTGTCTAAATTAGGAAAGAAAAGCGTTTTGTTTATTCAATGCCCTAAAAACGATGAAGCAGATGATGTTTATGAATATTTATGTTCTTTGCCTGATATAAAAAAAGATAGAATTCTTTTAATACACACTGATTCAACCGGCGAAATTAAAAAATCAGAACTTGGAACATTAAGAGAAAAAGCAAAAGATATTGATGAAGATAATAATGAAATCGAGATTATTATTAGCACAATGATGTTAAACGAGGGCTGGGATGTTAGAAGCGTAAATATTATTTTAGGATTAAGGTCTTATAGTTCTCCGCGTGGAGTATTGCCGGAACAAGTTATTGGCAGGGGATTAAGAAAAGCGTTTGTAGATCAGAGGCCAGATATTAAAAACTGCGTAAATACTTTAGAAATTATTGGACCGCCTGCACTACTTGATATTATTAATGAATTGGAAAAAGAAGAAGGAATTAAGATAGGCGAAGTTGATCTTGATGAGCCAGTTCCAGATATTACTATTTATATTGATAAGAAGAAGTTAAAAAAAGACATTAAAGTTCCTTTTTTGGAAGCAAAATATTTAAGAAAAGAATTAAAATTTACCAATAAAGATTTTGAAAGACTGCCTAAAGCAAAAATTGCCTTTGAAGATAAAGTATTAAAAGAGACAATTAGTTATGAAGCAAAGGATTATTTAAAAGGAGCAATTTTTGTAAAAAGAAAATGGAATTTACCTGTTCCAAAAGATGTTTCTTCTGTAATTGGATATTATGCCGAACAAGTTAGGAAAGAGCTTAAAATTCCTAAGAGTTTTGCTGAATTTTATCCAATTATAGAAAAGTATGTAAAAGAAAAGTTATTTACTAAAAAGGTTAGCTTTCAAGCTAATAGATTAGGGGTTAAAAATCTTAAGATTCTATATAATTTAACTCGTCCAGAAGTAAAAGAAAAATTAAACAGAATATTTAAAGATTATTTCAAAGATAAATTAATAAGTTCTAAAGAAGTAGGAAGTTTTGAATATAAGAATTTTAAAAATGTTAAACCTTTTATTTGGACAAAGTTGGCTTTAGTAGCAGATAAATGTATTTTTAATTTATGTCCTTGTGATAATAATTTAGAAGCTGATTTCGCTAAATTTTTAGAAGAAGCTAAAGATGTAGGTTCTTTTATTAAAAACGAAAAATTGAGTTTTTTTATAGAGTATATTTCTACAGAAAAATTATTAAGGAATTATAAGACAGATTTTATTATTAGATTAAAAAATGGAGATTATTGGATTGTTGAAACTAAAGGAATTGTAGATGTAGATGTGGCGCTAAAAGATAAAAGAGCTAAAGAGTGGTGCAAAGATGCATCAGCCTTAACTGGCAAAAAATGGAATTTCTTAAGATTAGACCAGGATTTATTTAATAAATATAGAGAGCATGTAAATCTCTTCAAAGATTTTATTAATATAAAAAGGCAATAATATGAGTAGGCTTATAATCAAAGATGATTTCGGTAAAAAATTATCTTTAAAAAAATTTAAAAATGAATACGAAGAAAAATTGCTAAAGAAAACAATACCGAGAAGTTGCTTGATTACAAAAAAGATTATGACTCCATCGCAAATTGACGGCTTTATTAAAAAAGGCAAGTTACATAAAATTAAGTATAGGAATAAACTATATTTTAGCAGAAGAGAAGTTGGCAAGTGTATAAAAAATCAATCTATGGAGAATATAAAAAATTTAACTCAAATTGATTTAGATAAAATTTTAAGAGAATACAAAGATTTAGTTGTCCAAACTTTTCAGATTGGATATATTCGTGATTTCGTTAAGGAATACAGACACAAAAGAGCTGAAAAATTTAAGAGTTATAATATTTTTAATACTACCACACACGTTGCTTTAGAGAATTTTTATTTACTTTTGTTATGGAAGTTGTTTGATGAGAAAAGATCAAAAATGAGTGTATATGGCGTATCTAATATAGTCAAAGACCAACAATTTAAAGATTTTTTTGATAAAGAAATTAAACAAATAAATAGAGAGGTTGATATATTAAACCAATGGAGAAATAGAATTATTTGTCATCGCGATATCACCGTGCACTTTAACTCAAGGCACCTCGAAAATAAATTTCCCCTAACTGACGAGGGAATTAAAAAATTAAAAGATTTTTTGTTTGAATTTTTGTGTCAATTAGATTTTTCTTTACATCGCACCAAAATTGAGGAATTGAAAAATAAATATCAAAAAGAATTAGATAGCTTAAAAACCTTTTGTTTTAAAGAAACTCAATTAATTTTAAAAGATTTTCCTATTAAAATTAAAAACAGTGAATAGTGTCAACTCTGATTTTTAGATTGCGTTAAGCTTAGCTTAACGCAAAACTAGGCCCGACCTAGTACAAAAACCAAAAAATTGGTTAGGTGTAAATATTTATTTATGTTTAAAAAGTTAGTAATTTTATTAAACATTGTTGTTCTCGGTTTGTTTATTGTACAATTCTTTACTACTTCAGGGATTGTTTTCTTTTTAACTGCAAACAGAGCTGGTTTAATAGGAAAAATCTCAGATTTATTTTATATGGCTTTACTTTTTTTTACTCCGCTATTAAGCGTTATTCTTCTTTTGAAGAAAAAATCTAACTAGGCCCGACCTAGTACAAAACCAAAAAATTGATTGGGAAATAAAATTTATGGTTGAATTTAAATTAATATAAAAAAGAAGAAAATAAAATATGTTTAGAAGTAACCCAAAACAAAAAAGTGAAGAGCAACTCTATGACCAGGAATAAAAAAATCATCATCACATTAATTGCTATTGCAATTTTATCAATAAGTATTTGGTTCTTTTTAGATTCTCATACTAAGAATTTTCTGTATCGGGCTACCTTGTGTAAATTGATTTACGGAAAAAATATCTGTAATTTTTATGCAATGATGGATACCCAAAATCCTTCAATTTCTAATTTTGATAAAATGATGGGCTTGTGCAGAGACATGAACGATGTTCCTAAAAAAGATAGTTGTTTTGAATACATCGCTCAAGTATTCTCTCGTATAGATATAGAGAAAGCCCAGCAGGCCTGCGATGAAATTAAAGAATTCAGGGGAGTTCACAAGAAAAATGATTGTTATAGCAAAATTACTATTAATAACAATCCCTGCGCCGTTTGTATAAACGGCTGTGATACCTGCCCGGAAGGATGCGAGAAATGTTTGATCGGCATAGAGAAAAAATTGAAAGACCCGAATATGAAATGGTATTATAGTCCTGAATTGCCTTAAATAACCAAGATATAATGAGTAGTAGGGTGGGGTATATCAAGGAGAGACCAAAGCCGGTATCTCAAAATACTCTTTTGTTCTCATAAAATAGGTTCGAACGTCGTCGCCTAGGCGGAGCCAATTTATACATAAATGGCGAACAAATTATAATTGTTTGCTATTTTTTATTAAAAATAAATTATAAAATGTTACAATAAAAGTATAAAGTATAAAATTATGCCTGAACTTCCCGAGATACAAACAATTGTTAATGATTTAAATAAAACAGTTCTTAATAAAAAGATTAAGAAAGTAGAGATTCGTTTACCTAAAATTGCCAGATGCGCTAACAAAGATTTTGGTACTGTTTTAAAAAATAGTAGTTTTCAAAAGATTTCTCGATGGGGGAAATTTATTATTATTCAATTATCTCAAAAAAATGAATATCTTGTTGTTCATTTACGTATGACCGGGCAAATTATTTACATAAACAAAGACAAAGTAATAGTTGGCGGCCACAGCGTGGGAAATAATCAGTTCAATTTACCAAATAAACAAACCCATTTGATAATTTATTTTCAAGACCAGTCTAAATTATTTTATAATGATCAACGTCAATTTGGATTTTGGCAAGTAGTTAATTCTAAAGAATTAAAAGAAGTTCAAGATAAATTAGGTTTAAATCCTCTTTATAAGGAATTTAGTTTATCAAGTTTTAAAAAATTATTAGAAAATAGAAAAGGAAACATTAAAGCTTTTTTGCTAAATCAAAAATACATAGCAGGGTTAGGGAATATTTATACTGATGAAAGTCTTTTTGAAGCTCATATTCTACCATTTAGGAAAATAAATACTCTTACTCCAAAAGAAATTGAAAAACTATATAAGGCCATAAAAGATATTTTAAATTTATCTATTAAATATCGAGGGACAACTTTTAATAACTATGTAGATGCTGAAGGACGTAAAGGTAAGTTTATAAAGTTTTTAAAAGTATATAGAAAAGAAGGTCAAAAATGTTCCAGATGCCAAAAAGAAATAATTAAAAAGGTAAAAATTGCCGGAAGGGGGACTAGATACTGTTCTTATTGTCAAAAATAACCTTTTGACTTTTTGTCAATAGTAAGTTATTATAACAAGGTAAGTTTCTGTTAATTTTCCTTTTCTTACGTATTTATTAATTATGTAAGCATTAAAAGAGAATAAAAACAGTGGTCGGCTTACTCATTAATAAAATATTAAGGAATAAATATGGCAAAAAAGTTATTTGTTGGTGGATTATCTTACGAAACCACCGAAGCAATTCTAAAAGAGACTTTTTCTCAGGCTGGAACCGTTGAATCGGCAACTGTGATTACCGATAAAATGTCCGGCCGTTCAAAGGGATTTGGTTTTGTTGAAATGTCTTCCGAGGAAGAAGCCCAGAAAGCCATTGAAATGTTCAATGGCAAAGAGATTGACGGAAGAAACGTTACAGTAAATGAAGCTAAACCTTTAGAGTCTCGTCCTCGAAGAAGCGGATTTAACCGCGGAGATCGAGAATCCGGAAGAAACAGAAGAGATCGCTGGTAAGAAAGTTGAAAAAATCCCCTTAAGGGGATTTTTTCATTTCTGATAGTTTTTGAAATAGACCTGACCGAGAAGGGTTTTAGACCGATCTGGAGAGCAAGGAACAGTTTCTAACATCGCCCAAAAAAAATCGCCTAAAAGGCGATTTTTTGGTATAATATAAAAATATACTTAAAATTTAATGAATTTTTCTAAATATACAATTAAAAACACAAAAGAGGTTTTTAATGATTTAAAAACATCCCAAAGCGGCCTATCGGAAAAAGAGTCAAGAGAACGTCTGAAAGATTACGGTTTTAATGAAGACAAAACTAAGGATGTTGGATTGTTTGATGTTTTCTTAAGGCAATTTAAATCACCATTCATTTATCTTCTTTTTATTGCCTCAGTTATCGCTCTTTTAATTGGCGAGAGGATTGACGGGTTTTTGATTTTATTCTTTGTTTTTATTAACGTTTTCTTAGGATTTTTTCAGGAGGCTAAGGCGCAAAGGGTTGTTTCTCTTTTGAAAAAATATCTTCCTTCAACAATAAGAGTTTTAAGAAAGGGAAAAGAGAAAACAATTGATAAAAGATTTTTAGTCCCCGGAGACGTAATTTTGTTAGAGCCTGGTAATATTATTCCCGCCGATTTAAGAATCACAAAACTTCAAAACCTTTTAGTTGACGAATCAATTTTAACCGGAGAACCATTTCCGGTTGGAAAAAATAATAAACCGCTCTCCAAAGAAACAAAAGAAATTTTTGAAGCAAAAAATATTCTTTTTGCCGGCGCTTCAGTAATTTCCGGAGAAGCTGAAGGAGTGGTAATCGGAACTGGCAAAAAGACGGTTCTTGGCGAAATTACAAAATTAGCCGCAGGAATCACTCGAGAAAGCGTTTACGAAAAAAATCTTTTTAAACTCTCCCAAACTATTTTAAAAATAGTCGTGATAACGATTATTTTTGTTTTTTTGGCCAATCTCCTAATTAAAGGAACAGCTAATTTCTTTGATTTTTTAATTTTTTCTATTGCTTTAATAGTAAGTATTATTCCGGAGGCCCTGCCGTTAGTGGTTACTTTTTCTCTTTCTAGCGGAGCTTTGAATTTATCTAAAGAGAAGGTTATCGTTAAAAGGCTGTCGGCAGTGGAGGGTTTGGGAGATATTGAGGTTTTATGTACTGATAAAACCGGCACCCTGACCGAGAATAAACTTAAATTAGAAAATATTTATTCCCAAGATAAAGAAAAATGTTTACTTTATGGTCTTTTGTCTTCTTCTTATATTGAAGAAGAGATTGAATCAGCTCTTAATCCTTTTGATTCCGCTCTTTTTGAAGGGGCTACTCAAAAAATCCGCGATTCTCTCAAAAATTTTCAGGTAATTTCTGAAACTCCTTTTGAGACTTCAAGACTCAGGAATAGCGCGCTTTTGGAAGATAAAGATAAAAATTTAGTTCTAATTGTAAAAGGGGCGCCAGAAATTATTCTTAAGTTATCTTCAAAAATTGAAGGTGGTCAAAGCAGAGAAACTATAAAAAAAGAGATAGAAAAACAGGGTCGGGCAGGAAAAAGAATTATAGCGGTCGGCTTTAAAAAATTTACAAAGAAAAATTTTTCAGAAAAAGATGAAAAGGGACTAAACTTCTTGGGTTGTTTTTCTTTTTCCGACCCCCTTAAGAAAACCGCTAAAGATGCAATCCGTTTATCCAGAAAATTAAACATTAACATTAAAATTTTAACCGGAGACAGCAAAGAAGTAGCAGGTCAAGTGGCAAAAGAAATAGGATTAATTGGAGACCCGAGCAAAGTTATTTTAGGAAAAACACTGGATTCTTTGCCAGAAGACGATTTTGTAAAAGCTTGTGAAGAATTTTCAGTTTTTGCCAGAATTTCCCCTCAAATAAAATATAAAATTATTGAAACTCTTCAGAAAAAATATGAAGTCGGGTTTTTAGGAGAAGGAATTAATGATGTCCCGGCCTTGAAAATCGCCAATTTAGCCATTGCCGTTAAGGGAGCCGCCGATATTTCTCGGGAAGTTTCAGATATTGTTTTGCTTAAAAAAGACCTCAAGGTGATTGTCAATGGTATTAAACAGGGAAGGCGCATTTTTTCCAATATAAATAAATATATCAAATGTACTTTAGCTAGTAATTTTGGCAATTTTTACTCAATAGCCTTGATTTCCCTAATGATACCTTTTTTACCGATGCTGCCAACTCAAATTTTGTTAGTTAATCTTTTGTCGGATTTTCCCTTAATTAGCGTAGCTTCAGATAATGTTGACGTTGAAGAACTAAAAAAGCCAAAATTCTATCTATTGAATAAAGTATTTTTACTTATTATTTTATTGGGTTTTGTCAGTTTGATTTTTGATTTTATTTTCTTTGGTATTTTCCATAAAGTTCAGCCGGCTCTTTTGCAGACCCTATGGTTTATAGAAAGTATTTTAACAGAAATCGCGCTTATATTTTCTATTAGAACTTCACATTTTTTCTTAAAAGCAAGAAAACCAAGTTTTTTATTAATAGCTATTTCTTTTTTTGTTTTTCTAATTACAATTATTTTACCTTTTACAAATTTTGGGAAAGAGATTCTTCATTTTACCTCTCCTCCTCTCCCGGCTTTATTAATCGTTCTATCTTTAATTATTGGTTACTTTATAGTTAGCGAAATAGTAAAACTGGTTTATTTCCGGCGTTGGAAAATTAAAAACCAAATTTATTGCAAGAGGTAAAATAGTTTCGACCGAGAGGGGTTTGAATCCTGCAGTCGGAGCCAGTCTTTTCTTATCAGAACCTTAGATTCCTCCTGTAATCTAAGGATTAAATCGGTCGGGACAGCTTGCTGTATTTGCTTGTCCTGAACCATAAATTTATCCCAGAACAGCCCCAGATATTGGCGTTTCAGCCAGAATGGGGCTGTTTTATATGTCTCGTAAATGTTGCGGGTCAGTTTTAATATTTCCCGCACCGTATCAATGTCCAGCTCCCGCTGTTTGTCCAATTTTTCTATTTGGTCTTGAATCTGCTGGACATCAATTCTGAATTTATCTCTGATTCTGACAAAGTCATTATCAGTGATTATATTCTTAAAAAGTTTGTCTTCGGCCGTGTCTCTTTGGATTTCAACGGCTCTCTTTTTGTTGTAGAGAGCGTGTTTTTGTTCGTTGATTTTATCTTTTTTGTCATTGAAAATGCCTTTTACTTTTTGGATGACCGTTTCAGTAAAGCTCGGGCTGAATTGAATGGCCTTAAATTGCTCTTCAATAAGTTCTTCCAAATCTTTGACCTGAATGTTCTGGCCGTGATTGCTGTGTTTATTTCTGTTGGCGCAGTGATAATATTCTTTATTTTTCCTATGAACCTTATCGGCGGTGAATCTCTGGCCGCAGATATTACAAAGCACAAATCCCCGCAAGAGGAAAGTGTGTTTTCTTCTGCGGCAGGCGTGCTGATTGTGGTTTTCCATTATTCTGACAGCTCTATAGTGTTCGGCCATAGATATCATCGGCTCATGATTGCCTTTTTTCTCTTGGTTGTTCCACTTCATTAAGCCGGCGTAAAAAGGATTTTTAAGAGCGGTTGTCAGAACGCTGTGCGGAACTTTCTTGTTGGTTTTTGAACGCAGGCCTTTTTTATAAAGAATGTCATTAATCTCCTGAACAGAATAATTGTCAGTAAGATAAAGTTTGAATGCTTCTTTTATCAGGCCCCATTTCTCCGGGTCTTTTTTAACAATCTTTTTGGCTTTGCGGCCGTCAGCGTTGCCGCCTACACCCACATTAAGATAACCGAGCGGCACCCAGCCCGGCCACCAGCCTTGGTCAAATCTTTCCTGCAGGCCCTTTTTGGTTTTTCGGCTGTTCAGATCCGATTGAAATTGATTGACGCTGGCCAGAATCGTATCAATCATATTGCCTTCAGGGCTGTCATCCAACATTGGCTGGGCAACAGAAATGAGCTTAACTCCTGCTTTTTGGAGCATAGCTCTAATGGTGAGGTGGTCTTTGGTGTTTCTGGCCAGCCGGTCGGTTTCCTGAACGAATACAGCGTCAACAGAGTCATCCTGCTGGCATTTGGCCAAAAGGTCTTGAAGGGCTGGTCTATCAAGTGTGGTGGCGCTTTTGCCTTCATCTCTAAACACACCAACGATGCGGTAGTCATCGTTTTCAGCGAATTTAGAGCAGAATTTTTCTTGCGCGTCTAAAGAATAGCCTTCTTTGACTTGTTCTTCGGTTGATACTCGGCAGTAAATTAATGCATTTTTCATATTGGTTTTTGGCAACCCCCATTATGTGCTTACCCTCGGCACAAGCCAAGCGAGTTACCCACAGCTGGTTATTCTTCTTTTTTAGCTTGTTCCTGTTCTTCTTTTTCTTGCTCAATCTTTCTAATAATTGATTCATAAACAAGGAGTCCTCCCTCGTCTTTTTTGACATCCAAAAATTGTCTTGGCTGGCCCTCTACTCGGTTTAACAATTCTTTAATTGCGGCGAGCTTGATGCTGTCATTATCGCTTCCCATTAGGGCGATCAACATTTCGTTAGCTAAGCGAAAGTTTTGCTCTCTAATCCGTACCCCGGCCTTTTTAATAATTTCTATTGCTTCTTGATGAATTTCATCCATTTCTTCCTCATAGAGGCGATGATTCTCGCAAAGTGTGCCGGATTCCTTAAACCAATCCTTAATGGTCTGTTCTGTAAAAGAAAGGCCGTTTTTTGTTTTTCTACTTTTTCTAAACCCTTCATTAAGAAATTCGGCAATCTCTTTATAAGAATTACCTTTATATTTCATTTCCATCGCTCGCTTATGATATTCTTGTAAATGTTTTAATCGAGGCATAAAAAGTTGCGTTAAGTAGATTTGTTTTTTTCTGTAGACCTCTTTAATAATTCATTGAAATAGGCGCCTTTATTTTCAATTGATCCCGGCGGTCTTTCTTTAATATCGTTATAAGCTCTCTCAATGGCGTGGAATCCGTATTTCTTAAGGGCCGATAATATAAATCTCATGTCTTTTTCGCCTAGCTCTCTGGCTATCTCAAGACATCTCTGTTCTTCGTAGCTTTTAGCCCGAAATTCTCTTAAACCGACCCGATCATTAATTTTATTAAAAGACGATCGATTTTTATTATAATTTTCTTTCTCGTTATCGTTATTGTAACTTCTGCCAGAGTCATTATTGAAAGGTGTAGAAAATCGCTTTATTAAGCTCTTTTTCTCGGTTTTTAACTTCTGCCAAGATGTCTCAACTTCTGCCGGCGCTTCTGCTGGATTACCACTTTCACTTCTGCTGGAACTTCTGCCAGAATTGCCATTAAATAATTCACTAATATCTCTGGGCTTGCCTTTGCTTAGCGGATAATTTTGGATGTCCACATTAAAAGAACTTCTGCGACCTTGTTGCCTGGGATACCATATCAACCTCTTCCGCTTAAGCTCGAGCATTATCTTGTTAATCTGATTTTTGGAATATCTTTCCTGAAAGTCCTTGCTTAATCCCTCATAGCTCACATTAATCCTGCCGGTTTTGGGATTGGCGCCAAACCAGAGCCAGACCAAGACAATAAACTCTTCAAGCAACAGAAATCTGTCCAGATAAAACTCTTTTATGCTTCTTGGTAGCCGGATGAAGTCATTATTATCAATTGTTGGTTTTACATTTTCCATATTGATTTGCCGGCTTAAATAGCGTCGTTATACATCAGCGACTTCAGCTCTTTTATGGCGCCAATAAATTTTCTTGCTTCAACCTTTGTTTTGTTATTAAAAAAATCCTCGAGCAGTTTCGCCCTATCTTTGTCGTCTTCAAAAATAAAACGATAGCGCCGAGGCTCGGTTTTGTTTATTCCGAATAGCTTATATCCGCTGGCCATTAAAAAGACAGCGGTATAGAAATCACTGGTTATGAATTTTTCTTTTGTCTTTTTCATACTTATTTTTCTCTTTAATTTTTTCTTGGGCCTGCTCTCTTTGCCATTCCAATTGCTGAACCAAAATCTCGGCCAGCCGTTCGGCCACCATTTCTTCAATTTGTTTTATGTCTAGTTGTGGTTTTGCGTCCTGCATATCTTTCATTTTCACTTTATCAATCGCAAAACGCTGAAAAAATGCCGAAAACTTTTCAGCTCAATAAGAAAACACCGCTTTTTTGAAGCGGTGTCAAAGTTATCCACTTTTTAAATTTTTTTAAGCCGTATTTCAGCTCTTTTTACATCTTTGTTTGTATGCTTTTTCAGTAATAATTTCCATTTCAACCGCTGGCCTGATATATCCACTTTCTCTTTTTAGGATTTTTGTTTTTGAATAGCCCGTTTGCGTGTATAATCTGCACTTTTCATTGCTATTAAAAAAATCAAATGATGATTTATATTCCTGTTCTTCAATAAGATCTCCTTCGGCCACTCTAAATAATAAATTCCAGCTTGGTTTGGCTCTATCACCATAAAGCGGCCTCTGATGATAATCGTCATTTATTATTATTTTGAATCTGTTGCCGCTTTTTGGCCTAACAATAACGATTTTTTCAATCGTATTGCTTTTGTGTTTTAGTTCTTTTTCTTTGAGGATTGAAGGCTGTAAGCTGATTTGTGCTTCGTAGTATCCCTTTTTGTTCTCCGTCCAGTGTTCTTCACAAATTTTGATTGATTTCAGGTTTATATAGTTTAGTTTTTCAAACGCTAACAGAGAATGAATGAATAAAAATGCATCGTCATCCGCTTCAGAACTTTTAATTACGAATTTGTTGCCGTAATTTGCTTGCAGTTTCTTTAGTATTGCGAGGAATATTTCTTTATGTCGCTGAAAGGTATAAACATTTTTTCCTGACGAGATTAGCTGTTCATCAATGAAGCGCTGAATGTATTTTTCGAGGCACTTCTTGAGTTTGGCCCGTGAATCTCCCGGGAATTCAACATCAAAAACAACAGCTTCAAGAAGTGAATCCGGGCTTACCGAATGGCCGTAAAATAATGGGTCGATTGCTTCCCAATATTCTTTTTTAACATCCGCCAATGAAAATTTATTTTCGAGAATTCGTTTTTGAAGTTTACTATATTCGGTTTGAGGCTTATCATGAACCAGCTTTCTAATTCTTTCATCGGCCTTCTGAAATGCCAAGCCAAAAAATGACCCATCAAAGTGAAAATTCTTGAATCGAAGACCAATCTCTTTAGACAATATAAGGAGTTGGTGTATGACCTCTTTATTCTCCCAATCAATTGGCAGTAGGTCAAAGAAAGAAGACCCCTTAGAATAATCACCATCCCGCCTCAAAAGATTTGCGAGGATATACAACTCGCCATCAGACTTGTATTGATTTTCCATTTTCATACTCATTATATTGTTATTTTATCTCGTTTTTCGCTATTTTTCAATTTTTGAGATATTGGTTATTGATTGATTTGACTTCTTTTTATTGATTGGCTATAATTGGATATAGTTAATATATCCAATAATTTTATGGCAAGAAATAACAAATTTGACCAGCGACTCCAGCAAATACCAGCTGAAATCTGGCCAAAGATAACACAAATCGATGAATTAAAAGGGCAGTGGATTGCCGGGGCACGATTAAGCCCTCAGGTTTTGGGCCGTCTTAAGCGGTCAGTTTTGATTACTTCAACTGGAGCCTCTACTCGTATTGAGGGTGCTCGGCTTTCGGACGAAGATGTTGAGAAGTTAATGCGAGGTATTGATATCCAAAAATTCACTGATCGCGACAAACAGGAAGTGAAGGGTTATTTTGAATTGCTTGAGAATGTTTTTGACTCTTGGAAATCACTTAAATTTTCGGAGAACACTATCAAGCATTTTCACAAAGAGCTTTTAAAGTATGTAAAAAAGGATGAGCTTCACAGAGGCGACTACAAAAAAGAAGAGAATAAAGTGCATATGATTGACGCGGACGGCAAGTCTATTGGTGTTCTTTTTGATACCACGCCGGCATACCTTACTCCCAAAGAAATGCAGGAGCTGGTAGAGTGGACCCAAAGTGCTATCGTCGAGAAAAAATATCATCCGCTTCTTATTGTCGGCAGTTTTCTTGTTGAGTTTTTGCAGATTCATCCGTTTCAAGATGGCAATGGTCGGCTTAGCCGTGTTTTAACAAATCTTCTTCTACTTAAAGAGGGCTACTTGTATATGCCTTATATTTCTCATGAGAAGCTGGTTGAAGATAATAAGCCGGATTATTACATGGCTCTGCGAAGAAGCCAGAAGAGCTTCAAGACCAAACACGAAGATATTACTCCGTGGCTGGATTTCTTTTTGACGATTTTCATAAGGCAATCAAAGATGGCTGTTGATTTGCTTTCAAAAGAGAGCATTGAAAAACTTCTTTCCGTTAAACAGCTTGCTGTTTGGGAATATCTGCAAAAGATAGAGGAAACGACTACTGGTGAAATAGTTAAGAAAGCAAAAGTCGCGCGGCCAACTGTTAAGCAAGCGCTTGATAAGCTTTTACGGCTCAAGAAAATTGAGCGTATTGGTCTTGGCAGAAGCGCAAGATATAGGAAATTATGAAAATAAAAGATTTGCCAAAAATTGAACGGCCGCGAGAGAAACTGGTGGCCAAGGGGGCAGAGAATCTAAAGGACTCTGAACTTTTGGCTATCCTTTTGCGGACTGGCCGGGCCGGAAAAAATGTGATTGAAATAGCTTCGCAGATTTTAACCAAGCATTCCAAGAAACGGCTTTTACAAATGACTTATGAGGATTTGTTGAAAATAAAGGGGATTGACTCCGCTAAAGCAACAACCCTTCTTGCCGCTTTTGAGCTTTCTAAGCGGGCCTTGGAAGTCGATGATTCCAATTTACCAATAATTTCTACTCCGAAAGATGTGGTCGCTCAACTGACAGAACTACGCCACAACAAAAGAGAGAATTTTGTTGCTCTATATCTTAACGCGAGAAATCAATTACTACATAAAGAAACTATTTCAATTGGTACTCTCAACGCTAACTTAGTTCATCCTCGAGAAGTATTTGAACCAGCTCTTAAATATTCGGCGGCCAATATTATGGTTGCACACAATCATCCGTCCGGTGACCCGAAGCCGTCAGAAGACGATTTGGAAATTACAAAGAGATTGTCCGAAGCCGGGAAAATGATGGGCATTGAGGTTTTGGATCATGTTATTGTAGTTAAAAATAGCTACTTTAGTTTTAAAGATGAAAAATTACTATGAGCCCTAATATAAAAGATTTAGAAAATAGATTATGGGAGGCGGCAGACCATATGCGTGCTAACTCTCCCTTGCGGCTTAATGAATTTGCTGAGCCGGTTTTGGGTTTGATTTTTCTTAAGTTTGCAGGGGTAAAACACAATAAAGTCGCTAAAGAAATTGCCGAAGAAAAGAAAAAGAAAACCAAAAGTCATGGTGGCGCCTCTATTTCGCGCGAGCGGCCGGTTTCTTCTGTTGACTATCACGCGCGTGGTGTGCTTTATGTTCCGGAAAAAGCTCGCTTTTCATATCTCATAGAATTACCAGAAGGAACGGATATGGGTAAAGTCGTCAATGACGCGATGAAAGAGATTGAGACAGAAAATAAAGAGCTTGCCGGTATTCTTCCGAAAACATTTCAAAAGTTGGATAACCGATCCATAATTGCGCTTCTCAAAAATTTCAATCAGATTCCGGATGACATTGAAGGCGATGCTTTCGGCAGAATCTATGAATACTTTCTTGGAAAGTTTGCCCTTGCTGATGGTACGCGCGGAGGCGAATTTTTCACACCGACCAGTATTGTTAAGCTTATTGTAGAAATCATTGAGCCGTATCAGGGCAGGATTTATGACCCAGCCTGCGGTTCCGGCGGTATGTTTGTGCAATCACATGAATTTATAAAACGGCATCTTGAGAATGGTCGAAAAACAAGGGCTTCGCGAGAGATCGCAATTTACGGGCAGGAAAAGACAGACCAAACTGTTCGCATTGCAAAAATGAACTTGGCAATTCACGGACTTTCTGGAGACATCCGCGAAGGTAATACCTATTACGAAGATCGTCATAAGAGCATCGGAAAATTTGATTTCACGATGGCTAATCCTCCGTTTAATGTAAAAGGAATTGATAAGGAGCGTATTAAAGACGATCCACGATTTTCATATGGGATTCCAAAAGCAGATAATGGTAATTATATTTGGATTCAAATCTTTTTAAATTCGCTCAATGAGAAAGGGCGCGCGGGATTTGTTATGGCAAACTCGGCAAGCGATGCCGGGCATAGCGAAAAGGAAATCCGCCAGAAGATGATTGAGAACGGCATGGTTGATGTAATGGTCGCTGTGGGCCCGAATATGTTTTACAATGTGACGCTTCCGGTAACACTCTGGTTTTTGGACAAAAACAAAAAGAAAACTGACCGCAGAAACAAAATTCTCTTTATTGATGCTCGCAACATTTACCGGCAAATAGATCGAGCGCATCGTGATTGGACTGACGAACAAATAGAGCAAATCGCAAGTATTGTGAGAAGCTATCGCAAAGAGAATGG
>Ga0307434_1000917_pt1 | contig 17258 bp, 12 predicted proteins | sample SalMarWE160220MG_FD_202156 | JGI IMG/M metagenome (GOLD analysis project Ga0307434, IMG submission 202156) | Salt marsh sediment microbial communities from the Plum Island Ecosystem LTER, Massachusetts, United States - WE1603-220 | ecosystem: Environmental > Aquatic > Marine > Intertidal zone >... | reverse complement strand
GCCACAAAACGCAAATAACTGCTGATACCATAAGCAGCAGTACCATCAATAAGATTAAAACTTTGATTGAGGCTGAGCAAAAAGACTGCTCGATTGAAACTCCCCTGGAGAAGCTTGAAACGTTTTTTGTTAAAACGGTAATCGATGCACAACAGAATTCCATTGAAACAAGCGGTGCGTTCAGCACGACGCAAATTGGAGATTTTCTGACGGCGGCTGGGCTTCAGGAGAGTAAAAAGGATTCAATTCTTGACAAACTTGTTTCCGAGAAGATTTCAGAAGCGCCGGTTTCTGACAGCCGGGACGCAAAGACCGTCAAAGCGGCTGATAAGACCGAGAAGCAAATGGATAAACAGTTATTGAGCGAGCTGACTAAGGAGGTTGAACCTGTTGAGACCAAGCCCGTCAGCGAGGCTGCTCCTTCTGAACAGGAAACTGAGCAGCAGCAGAAAGAGAAAAGCATACTCGATGAGCTTACCGGCCGCTCAGATACAAAAGACAAAAAGCAGCAGCGAAAGCAGCAGGGAGATTCGACAGATGCGTAGAATTTGGGCGATTGCCGTAAATACCGTAAAGCAGGCCCTGCGAATGAAGATTGCTGTTGCATTTATTGTTTCGCTTTTGGTTTTGCTGCCCGTTATGGGCCTGGTTACCAGCGGTGACGGAACGCCCAAAGGAAGAGTGCAGACTTTTGTAAGCTATAGTATGTCACTCACAAGCCTTTTACTTTGTCTTCTTACAATTATTGTGGCGGTATATTCTGTGACAACCGATTTGGAGCAGTGTCAGATTTATACGGTTATCACCAAGCCGGTTTATCGTTTCCAGGTACTTATAGGTAAATTCCTCGGCGTATTTTTACTTGGCTTCGTTTTGCTTGTTATTTTTTCGTCGATGATATATTTCATTACTGTTTACACACCGAGGTTTATTGATGTAACCGGCGAGCAGCTCGATGACCTCAACAACGAATTTTACACGGCCCGTGCCTCACTGAAACCTGCGCCGGTTGATGTCAGCAAAGAAGTAACGCAGAGCTTTAATGAGCTTGTTCGGAATAATAAAATCAGCACTGAGGAGCTGGGGGATGAATCGGCTCGACGACAGATTTTGGAAGAGCTGACCAAGAGCAGGGAGCTTGCGACCCGTTCCGTCGGACCGGGCCGGCAGCTAATATGGGAATTTAATAATGTTAATGTTAAATCCCAGGACCCTGAGGGCAGGATTTTTGTGCGATACAAATATGAAGTCTCGGTGGCGCCGCCGAACAACCGAATAGCGGGCAGCTGGACCGTTGGTGACTACAGGCAGGTGAAGTATGGTCTGCCGGTTGAAACGCCGCTGTGGCGAGAATCGCGCTGGGATGTAATTCGAGCGTTTCACGAGATTGAAGTGCCGGTTGAAGTAGTTGCTGATGATGGATATTTGGCGGTTGGTTTTGGTAATTTGCCTCAGTATAATGAGACAACTGTAATTTTTCCCGAGAAAGATGGTATCGAGGTGCTTTATAAGGCTGACAATTTTACAGCAAATTATATAAGAGCGACCATATTGATTCTGCTGAGATTGATATTCCTTGCATCTCTTGGAGTCTTCACCGCCACTTTTTTGTCGTTTCCGACGGCGGTCTTGTTTTGTCTTGTTATTTTTGCTACTGGTGCGATAAGCGGTTTTATTTTTGAATCCTTCAGCACTCTCAGCGGCCGAACCGATATTGTATACACTTTCACGGTCAAACCACTGGTCAGGCTGCTTCCGCAGTTTGATAAGGTAAATCCCACCAGGTTCCTTGTGCCGGCGAGGCTCTTGAGCTGGAATCTGCTGGCAAAGGTGGCGGCTGTTATGGTTGCGATTAAGGCATCAATAATGTTTTTGCTGGGCGTATTGATTTTTAACCGCAAGGAAATTGCAAAAATTATAGTTTAGTCGGGATGTGAATCTTGGTTTATGCGTTCACGTGACACAATAATCTGCGTGACAGCGGTTTTGTTGGCGGCTGGTTTATTTATAATCGCCGGCTCTCAGCTCGAAAGCCTTAATGTCAAGCGCCGCGAGCTTAGGCTCGTAATTGACAAACCGGAAAATATACCTCCATCACTTGCATTTGCTACAATCGCAACAGGGGCCTTCAGGGGTCTCGTGGTCGATTGTCTTTGGCTCAGGGCTGAACGATTAAAGCAGGAAGGGCAATTTTTCGATGCCAAGCAGCTTGCTGACTGGATTACCATTTTGCAGCCGCGTTTTGTACAGGTCTGGGATTTTCAGGCCTGGAATATGGCCTACAACATTTCGGTCTCGATTCCCGCGACCGAGCCCGAGGAGCGATGGAGATGGGTCAAAAACGGATATGAGCTGCTGCGAGATAAGGGAATAGTTGTCAATCCGAATAGCCTTCTTTTATACAGGCGGCTCGCCTTGATATTCCAGCACAAAATCGGTGGTGTCACGGATGACGTTCACAAGTACTACAAGCTGCAGCTTGCGATGGAAATTCAGCCGCTCCTGAAATCGGAAGATAACGAATTAGGGGCAGAAGACAACAGGTACTATGAAGAGCTTGCGAAGGCGCCAAAAGAGTTCAAAATGATAAGCGAGGACCCCAATTTTATGTCCTTGATTGATGGGCTGCGAAAAGCCGACGAAGTATTTGCAGACAGCGAGAACTTTGTCGGCAATTACCTTTCTTTGAGACAGAATCCGGTTGGGTTCAGCCAGCAGGCTTTTGAGGTGATTGACGGATTCAGGGGCACAAATGCCTTGAAAAAATTTGATATCTTCGCCAAGGCATATCAATTGCGTAATGTCTGGAAGCTTGAGCCTGATTTGATGGTTGAATTGAACAATACTTACGGCCCTGTTGACTGGGACGACCCGAATAATCATTTGCCGCTGGAATGGCGCCATCCTGATGCACACGCGATATACTGGGCGTATAAGGGCTTGAAGATTGCCGGTGGAGAGCAGTTTTCTGCCCCTGAGGCAAATGCTGACCGTATGATGAGTCAAAGTCTGCAGGAGCTTTTTCGAACGGGTAAGATATATATCTATAGCCAGATGATAAAGCCGCAATCAGATTCTATTTCTAATGCCAATTCTCAGGTGCTTGTTAAGGTACGGCAGATTTATCTCAGGCCTGATTTGAGAATGTTCAAACCTTATAATAAGTCCGCGATGGCGAGGATTGAAAAGTATGAGCAGATTAAGAAAGGTACGGCTGTGTCAATGAAAATCGGGCACAGAAATATGATGAAAAACGCCGTTCTGTCTTTCTATCAGGCCGGCTTCACCAAACAGGCACAGGAAATTTATAATCAAATGAAAGAGCTGTATCCTCTTGAGGAATTCAATGTTTCCCTCGCAGTGTTCGTAAGACAGCGTTTCCGCGAAGAGCTGACGGAGCTGCGCAACTTGACTAATGTTACTGAAATAATCCAGATGATTATGCGGGAGGCTTACTTCAGGTATGCTATGCGTGATGATGACCAGGCAGCTATCAATGAAAACATTGCCAAAGAGGCTTATGACCTCTACCAGTCGGAGTATGCTAATGAAGACGCACAGGAGAAAGACAGGATGTCTTTACCCGATTTTGCGAGGCTGCAGTATCTGGCGCTTGTTGATTTTTTGACGGACGAGCAGTATCCTGCTGTTATGAGGAATAGCTTGTTCAACCGCATTCAGATAGAAAAACCGGAGCTTTTCGAAAAGATTATCAAAGAACGTGACAGGATACTTCAGGAAAGACAGCAAGCAGAACAATAACATCGGAAAATTTTAACTTTATATTATGCAAACCGGATTTTATGAGCAATTGACAGCTTCGCAAAAGCAGGCGGTTTTTCATACCGAAGGACCGCTGCTTGTGCTTGCAGGGCCGGGCAGCGGCAAGACAAGGGTCATCACTTATCGGATAGCAGCACTTATTGATTCTGGTGTGCAGCCGCACAATATCTGCGCAATAACTTTTACGAACAAGTCGGCTGAAGAGATGCGGACACGGTGTACACGGCTTCTGGGCTTTTTGAACAGGGCACATATCAGCACATTTCATTCGTTATGTGTTCGAATATTACGGCGTTATTCGTCGAAGGCAGATGTAAATCAGAATTTTAGTATCTATGACGCAACAGACCAGGCTAAGTGTATGAGGCAGGCTGTTAAGGAATGTAATCTTAATACCACCGACTTTTCACCGGCCCGTATGCTCGATGCCGTCTCGGCATTAAAGAACAGACTCGTTAATGTTGAAACCCTTAAAAGTGAGTCGAACGATTTTTTTTCAACTGTTCTGTCAAAGATTTATGCGCGATATCAGCAGATTCTTTCAGAAGCGAATGCGCTTGATTTTGACGATTTGCTGCTTAAGACGGCTTTTTTACTTAAGGATTGTGCCGATGTGCGAGATGAGCTTTCAGACCGTTTCAAATTTGTGCTTATAGATGAATATCAGGATACAAATCACGCCCAGTACCGGATAGCCAAACTCCTGGTTTCAAAACATAGCAATATCTGTGCAACAGGCGACCCCGACCAGTCTATATACCGCTGGCGGGGGGCAGATATTCGGAATATACTTGCTTTCGAAAAGGACTGGCCGCAGGCAGCCGTTATAAAGCTTGAGGAAAACTTCCGCTCGACTCCGAATATACTCAAAGCCGCGGATTCACTTATCTCGTTCAATCAGTCCCGGAAAGAGAAAGTGCTTATCCCGACAAAACCAAAAGGAAGCGATATTGTTATCAACTGCTGCGAAGACCAGACAAATGAGGCCCAAACAGTTGCTGCTCTTATCAAAGAGCTGGCAGACAAAGACGCTTTTCTGAAAGACGTTGCCGTCTTCTATCGCATAAATGCAATGAGCAGGGCAATTGAGGAGGCGCTTATAAAAAATAAGATTCCATATCAAATTGTTCGGGGAGTTGAGTTCTATAATAGAAAGGAGATACGAGACCTGCTTGCCTTCTTAAAAGTACTGGTAAATCCCGAAGATGAAATTGCTCTGCTGAGAATAATTAATACCCCGCCTCGGGGAATAGGCAGGACAACGATTGACAGGGTAAAAGCCTATGCCGCGGCAGGCAGACTTTCTTTTTATAATGCCTTAAAGCAGGCAGACATAATCGAGTCTTTATCAAATGCCGCCAAAGCAAAAGTTTCAGTTTTTGTCAATCTGATAGAAATGCTTAAAAAGGAACTGGAAAAGCCCGTTGCATTAATTGCCCGGTCGGTGTTTGATAAGACAGGACTGTCAGCCTCACTCAAAGATTCTGAGAATGCAGACGCGATTGAAAATATTAACGAGCTCATAAGTGCTGCAGCAGCTTATGACGAACAGACAGATTCTTCTTCTTTGCTTGATTATCTGCAGCAGATTTCACTTTTTAGTGACGTTGATAAATACGATACTTACAGGCCTTGTGTGTCTTTGATGACACTGCATTCTGCAAAAGGATTGGAATTTGACAATGTTTTTATTGTAGGCCTCGAGGAAGGCCTGCTTCCTCACGAGAGAAGCAGTGGAAATGATGATGAAGTTGAGGAGGAGAGGCGGTTATTTTTTGTCGGCATCACAAGAGCTAAGTTAAGGCTGTTTATAAGTTATTGTCAGTATAGAACGATTCGTGGCCAGCTTTTGAGAAGCATCCCGTCGTCATTTCTTTATGAGCTTGGAATTTCCCGCAATGAAGGGATTGGAGATGATGAGGATGGAATATATTATGATGTTGAGTATCATAAAGGCGGTGCTTACCCGCCGATTTTCACGCCAGGCCAGCTTGTCAGACACAGCTATTTCGGTCTTGGCCGGGTGAAAGATTTTGTCGATATGGGCGAAAATAGTATTGTTATTGTTAATTTTAATAGCGGCCAGACTAAATCCCTGAAGATAAAATTTGCAAATCTTACAAAGATTGATGGTGATTTTTTGTAAGATTAACACCACACAAAAAGACAATATGCATTTATCCTGAATGGGTTCTTTTTGTTTTCATCACTCTTTTTTAGTTATAAAAGTAAGCGTTTTGATGATTTAATCGTATATTAGTTTGTAAAAAACTTAGTTTTTAAAGAAAGAATCATCACTGGAAACCCTTTTTATTCGATAAAAAGAGGATAGCAAAGTTGGCTGAAAGTCCAAATAACTAACTGTCCATTACGTAATATATTTGATTATAAGATGTTATTGTTGTATAATAGAGCTGAATGGAAAAGTTATTAATAATGGGGTAAAACTGATATGGCAAAAGCGGAATCGATAAAAAAATTACCGCCCGTAGAGCAGCTTAGAGGCAGGACTATCGGCAGGGTACTTATTAAAATGGGTGTTCTAACAAGGGAACATGTCCATGAATGCCTGAAAATACAACAAAAACGGGGGGGCAAAGATCAAATCGGAAAGATATTTGTGGAACTTGGTTATGTAGAAGAAAAACAGCTTCAGATTGCAAAAGCGGCACAGAGGGGAATGGAATATGTTAACATAAATGAAATTGAAATTTCACCTGATGTAATAGATAAGATACCGTTCCAGATGGCAAAATCATATCACCTTATACCGATTGCATATTATAAAGATGAAAACGAATTAACTGTTGCGCTTGACAATCCTGACAATTTCAGGGCAACAGATGATTTGAGCACGCTTATGGGTTACAAAGTTAAAGCCTGTTATACAGAGCCGGAGGCAGTGGAAGCTGCATTAAATAAATATTACAAAACACAGGAGGAGAACATAACAGAGCTTATAAGTGAAATACAGGAGGACAGCTTTCTTGCTGAATTTGAGGGCAGGAATCAAAGTATAGACCTTGATGAATTGAAAGAGCTGTCAAATTCCAATCCGGTGAAGAAACTATTGAACCTTGTTTTGCTTCAGGCAATTCGAGATAAGGCATCAGATGTTCATTTTGAGCCGTTCGAGAATGAATATAAGATGCGCTACAGGATTGATGGTGTTCTTTACGAGATGGTGCCTCCGCCGAAACACATAGCTGCGGCTCTCAGCAGCCGTATCAAAGTTATGGCCAGTCTTGATATTGCAGAGAGGCGATTGCCCCAGGACGGCCGTATATCTTTAACTGTGGAAGGAAAACCAGTTGATTTGCGTGTGAGTGTGCTGCCTACGATGTTTGGTGAAAGTGTGGTATTGCGTGTTCTGGACAGAAGCCAGCTAAGTCTGGATCTGCAAAAACTGGGACTTCAACAGGAAGAGCTCACACTGGTCCATCAGCTTATTCACAAACCAAATGGAATATTGATTTGCACGGGACCTACCGGAAGCGGCAAGACTACGACACTTTATTCGGCTTTGACCCAGCTTAATGATATAGAGACGAAAATAATAACAACCGAAGACCCGATAGAATATGATTTGGACGGGATTGTTCAGGTTCAAATAAAGGATGATATCGGTTTAACATTTGCGAGATGTCTCCGTTCAATACTTCGTCAGGACCCCGATATAGTTATGGTCGGTGAGATACGTGACCTTGAGACAGCGGAGATTGCTGCGCAGGCGTCGTTGACCGGACATCTTGTTTTTACGACTTTGCACACAAATGACGCCCCGAGTTCGATAGCAAGGCTTCTTGATTTGGGAATAGAGCCGTTTCTTGTAACTGCTACGCTGGAGGGGATTATTGCACAGAGGCTTGTCAGAAAGATATGTGAGAACTGCAAGACGCCTTTTGAGCCGAAGGAAATCCAGTTAAGGGAATTGGACCTCACCCCGGAGAGCATCAGGGGCAAGAAGTTCTATTACGGAAAAGGTTGCAGTAAGTGCAATAAGACAGGCTATCGCGGGCGAACGGCTATTTATGAGATTATGACATTCAATGACCGCTTACGCGAGCTGATTATGAATCACGCCTCGACGAATGTAATCAGAATGGCCGCTCAGAAATCCGGAATGAAGCTGCTTCGAGACAGCGGTCTCGAGGCGATTTACAATGGTGTTACGACTATAGATGAGGTTGTTAAGGAAACGATTTCGGAAGGGTAAGTAAAAGATGGCGATTTAGAGCAGAATTTGTCAGGAGATATTTACGATGCCTACATTCAAATATGAAGCATTGGATTCACAGGGATTATCTGTGAAAGATGAAGTGGAGGCGCTGAGCCAGAAAGAGGCCATAAGCAAAATTCAGAATTTGGGATATTTTCCAACGAAGGTCCGCATCGCCGGAGCAAAGAAGAAAGCGGCCAGGGCTGTCAGGGCAGCGCCGCGTCGCGGCGCCGGCGGCCGGGTCAAGACGAAAATTGTAACGCAGTTTGCAAGGCAGCTTTCAACTCTGCAGGATGCCGGTTTGCCGATATTAAGGTCACTGAGAATTCTCGAGGAGCAGCAAAAATCGGGAACCTTCAAAAGAGTAATCGCTTATGTTGCAGATGACATTGAGGGAGGCTCTACTCTCTCAGAGGCTATGGCACGGTTTCCCAAGGCTTTTGACAGGCTGTTTGTCAGTATGATTGCAGCCGGTGAGACCGGTGGTGTCCTTGATTTGATTCTTGCCCGCATTGCGGAATTTATGGAGAAGGCCCAGAAACTTAAAGCACGGGTCAAAAGTGCACTTATTTATCCCCTGGTTGTCTTAACTGCGGCATTTACCATTCTGTTGCTTTTGATGAAATATGTTATACCACAATTTAAAACGGTTCTTCAAGAGATGACGAATCAGCCGCTGCCGAGAATAACGGAGATTGTTCTGGGAATAAGTTCCTGGATTGCCTACAGCTATGGCTGGGCGATTATTCTGACGGTGCCCATTGTGTTTATCATAATTCTGAAATTTGTTAAGAAGTTCAGAATAGGCAGGATGGTTATCGATACGATTAAATTACACCTGCCGGTAATAGGGGCTCTGACCGGTAAGATAGCGGTTACGCGATGGACAAGGACGCTCGGCACATTGATTGGTGCGGGCGTTCCTATACTGGATGCGATTAACACTTCACGTGAGACGGCCGGCAACGAGGTCTATGGCAGGATGCTGGGCAATGTTCAAAACTCCATCAGGCAGGGCGAAAGCTTCGCAGGGCCTTTGAAGCAGTCCAAAACAGTGGACCTTATCGTTTCGAATATGGTCGCCGTCGGAGAAGAGACCGGTGATTTGGACAAGATGCTTCTTAAGGTCGCGGATAACTATGATGAGCAGGTCGATGTTCTTGTGGCATCGCTGATGTCACTTCTCGAGCCCATAATGATTATTGTATTGGGGCTTATCGTTTTGACAATCGTATTGTCAATATTTTTACCCATAGTCGGCGTTATATCGGGATTGAGTACTTCGCGGTAAAGAAGAGCCGCGAGAGTTAATGTTTCTGTTAAGGAGAAAAAAATGAAGCGATTAGCTGATAAACCAGATAAAAGGCGCGCCTTTACCATAGTGGAGCTGCTCACCGTTATGAGCGTTATCATTCTATTGATAAGCCTGCTTGTACCGAGCCTGAACAAAATGAAGCGGTTTTCTTTATACGTAAAGCAGAGAAACCATTTCAAGGGAATCAGTGAGGGACTGACAATGTTCAATGCCGAATGGCAGGACTACCCTGATTCTGACCGAGGTGACCATACTGATCCGCACGGAGGTCTGCCTTATTGTGGTGCAATGAAGCTGTGTGAGGCTATGGTAGGCCAGGACGTATTGGGTTTTCATCCTCAGTCACGTTTCTTTCAGGTAGGGACAAATGATGGTACTAATCCAAAACCTGCGCCGTTAAGTCAACCTGGTGGTAATGATTTGTATCCTGCCAGGAGGCCTAATCCAAATCCTCAGGTTGTTGCGGAAAGTGAAAGTGAGAGAAAAGGTTTGTACATCTCGCGCGAACAGGCGAATGCTTATAAAATGGGAGATTTGTATCATGCCGGTACAGGCGTCTTCCCGCCGGATTTACGAGTGCTTTGCGATGTTTATGGAACCGCAATGCACAAACAGACAGGCAAAACCGTCGGCTCGCCAATCCTCTACTACAAGGCCGATACTACAAAACAGGGACATACCTTTGGAAATCCCAACAACATTTACGACTATACCGACAATATAGATTTAATCGGCATTGGAGTGGCTATGCAGCCTGATTTTTATCATCCTATGGGTCCCCTGGGGCGGCAGACACCTATAGAAGGTGTTATTGAGAGGCCGGAGCTTTTCTATGAAATCACATTGAATGAAGAAGTTTCTGTAAAATCAACAGAAGGAAAATTGATTGTGCCGAAGCCTTACAATGATGACAGCTTTATACTGATTTCCGCCGGCTTCGATGGTTTGTACGGAACAAACGATGACGTCTTTAATTTTGAAAAATAAGTTTTGGGTATATTAAAGTATGAGGTGATTGTTTGATGGCTGTTTATTCTGATAACTTTGGCTTCCGGAGGAAATAATGGAAAGGAAATCTATTTTATTAGCGGTGTTTATTATGCTGCTTTCAATTAATAATCTTAGTGCGTATGCCGGTGTCCTTGTCAACGGCAGCTTCGAAGATGATTCCTGGATAGATGATATCACCGTAGAAGAGCCGAACGGCTGGGATGTAAATGTGCCCGCCAATTTCGGCGGCTGGATCTATAGCGACTGGGTTACCGACGACGGACTGTACAATCTGACGCTTTTTTCAGACCCATATACTTCTTTCGAAGCAAGTGACATTGCAGAACTATCTCAGTATGTGCTTCTCGGAGACGTTAATCAGATTATTTTTGATATCAGGCTTCACACACAATCCGCCAGTAAGATTTGGGACCCGAATCTCAGGACGGCTGTTGTAATTATAGATGATGAGACTGTTGTCTGGGAATCGAACAGCCTCGCTTCCGATGTCAGGGATGAGTATTTTGACCAGGTCATTGACATATCCAATGAAGATTACGCCGAGCATAAGTTATCCATCGCCCTCAAGAACAATGTAAAAGAGGAGACAACTTCCATCAAGTACTATACCGACTGGGATAATATCAGGTTTGACCTTTATTGTGATGGTCAGGGTTACCTGGATAGCGATTTCAACAGGGATTGTTCCGTGAATTTTGTCGATTTTGCGATGATATCGGATTTGTGGCGCCAGAATGTTGACCTCGATTCCGAATATAACCTGTCGGGCGATGGCGATACTGAAACGTACGGAATTATTGATTTTTCTGATATAGCAGTTTTTATCGATGACTGGTTCACCAGCAATTATGAATGACAGCCGCCGGCAAAGAAAATATTTATTTAAGGTAATTATTATGAAACCAGAAAAAGGATTTACGATAATTGAGCTTTTAGTCGCTGTTGCGGTTATCGCACTGCTTTTAAGTCTCCTGCTGCCTTCGATGTCAAGGGTCCGCAATATGGCCAGAGAAGCCAAGCAGAGAGTGCAGTTTTCCGCTATAGACCAGGCGCTCCTGGCCTGGCGGAACGATTACGGTGAATACCCACCCTCGTCTTTTTATGATGATGTTGCCGGCGCTTATTTTTGTGGTACACAGAAGCTTGCTGAAGCCCTTTTCGGCCTGGATTTACTTGGTTTCCATCCCGGCTCAACTTTTCGAGTTGAAGGTGTTGATGGTGATGAGGCTCTGTATCAGAATACACAGGATTCAATTTCGCTTCAGGTAAGGCAAAGCCGATATCTTGAGCTTGAAGCTGCAAATGCTTACAGGCTTGGATATAGTGAACCGGCTGTTGCAGATGGATTATTTGCCAATACAGGCTCGTTTTATCCGGCAAGTTATGTCCTTTGTGATGAATTCGCCAGGATACCCATAACGGTCGGAATGGAAAATAAAAGGGCGGGTCTGCCCATCCTGTACTACAGGGCGAATACTTCCAGTAACACAATGATAGGTGATGAATGGGACAGGATTTATAATCCTTTCGATAATTCGGAATTTGTTAATGAATTTTTTGGACAGGTTTTCTCTGACGCATTTACCGTTTTTGTCACGGACCCGAAAGCCTCGTCGTTATCCGGCGTACCCTGGCCTTACAAACCCGATTCTTACATCTTAATATCAGCCGGCCTGGATGGTCGGTACGGAACACTGGACGACATTACAAATTTCAGATAATGGATTCTATGCGAAGACTTATGGAGAAGCCGGGGATAAAAGTTAAGACAACAGAAAGTTCGCATCAATGAAAGAAAATAAAAAACAATTTGGTTCACCTCGTGAGATACGCAGTTATCTAACGGGTTTCACGCTGGTTGAAGTGCTGATTGTGGTTGCACTGCTGATTGTGCTGGTCTCGATGGTGCTGGTCGCAACCAGCAAAGCCCGCGTCGATAAAGAAGAGCAGCTCACCAGGGCGACGATTGAATTGCTCGATTCCGCCCTGCAGGAATATTACGATTATACGAATAATTTCCCCGGGCCTAATTCGCCGTCCGTATCTTTGCCTGAGCCTGATTACAAGCCTTATCAACAGCATAATGCGTCGCTTTGTTTTCAGCTTAATTTAATACCGAGTTCGAAACCGGTTATCGAAAAAGTAGATTATTCTCAAAAAACAATAATTAACGGATATCTTGTTATTGTAGATGCGTGGGGAACGCCGCTGAATTACTTATATGTCGATGGAGTTGATACTTTTGGAAAGCTGATATCCGCCGGCCCCGACGGAGATTTCGCAACGGCCGCGGACAATATAGATAACAGAAAGTAAAAAATGATGAGCCTGAAATTTTACAAAAAGGGCATTACTCTGGTTGAGATATTGACGGTCATCGCAATTGCCGTGCTTGTCACGGTAGTCTCGGTACCTGCTATCGATGTCTTTTTTGATTCGTTCGCTTCGCAGGGCAGTACCCAGGCAATGATAAATGCAGCCCTTTCCAGCGCCCGTGCTATGGCAACCAGCGAGCACAAATATGTCGGAATCAGGTTCCAGAAAATTTACGACGAAAGCCCACTCTACGCCGACCAGTATATGATTTTCATCGTCTATGACTATGAGGGTACCGGCCGCCTGGCTAACGGTTTCAGAGCGGTCGATGGCCTGAAGCCAATGAAGCTGCCGGAAAATATCGGCGTAATGGATTTGTACTATGGTTCTGATAATGACAGGCAAATAGACGATGACCTGGTAATTGGTGACTTTTTTAGGGATGCAACGACTTTTTCAATTATTTTTTCACCGGCTGGCAAATTGGTAATACACGATGTTTGGGTGAGGAATAGAGACGGTCGAACAGATGACAGTAGTTCTGATGACATATTTAATACTGAGGGTGCAATTACAGCCCCTGTAAAACCTACTGGTATGTTCCTTCAGGATGCTGCAAATGAGCTGAGCAGGAGAATGTTTTACATCTATGACACAAGAGATTTCAGGCGGGCGTACAATGACGACCAGCCTGTTTCGGGTTATCTGGTCAATCTGGAACCGCTGTATATCAATCCGCATACCGGAACAATAATTTCGCAGGAATAGTGTTGCTATGAAAAACAAAATAAACAAAAAGGGTTTTTCACTTGCCGAGATATTAATGTCGCTGGGGATACTCTCGATAGGTATGCTTCTTATTGCTGCCGTTTTTCCCGTCGGCATCCATTTCACCACGATTGCAACCGAGCGGACAATCGCTTCCTCTGTCGCTGACGAAGCCTTCGCAAAGATAAGAATGTATTGTTCAGACCTGAATTTTTCTCCAATTGCAGTGGGTGATGTACTGGAAGCTTTCCCGCCGCTTCTGTCGGGATTTCCTGCTTTTAACGAGGATTTTGAATGCTCTTACCCTTCGGACGATGCAGTTGATGTCAACCGGAGAATGTATTCCTGGTCGGCTCTCTGGAGAAGGCTCAACTCAGACCCTACCGGCAGGAGTGTTCAGATTACCGTTTTTGTCAGCAGAAGGGGAGGGGCGTCAGCAAGGTATTATAAATCCGACCTTAGCGAAGACGGCCTCTGGCCGATACCGCTGCCCGTAACTGTTAGGGGAGCTAATTCAAATCAGATTACTGTAAATGAAGGCAGCAATCCCCAGAAAAACTTCATAAATCCCGGCTGTACAATAGTAGATGACACGAATGGAAGAATTTACAGGGTGCTGGACCGCAATTTAAATAATGTTGTCTTTCTCGACGGCATCTGGCGGGGTGATACTGCTAATGACAGCGAGGTCTGGGTCGTCGCTCCGCCTGTCGGAGGCGGCAGGTACCCCTGTATAGCCGTTTATCAAAAAGTGATTAGATTCTAAAAAAAGGACACAGAACACAGGACGCAGAAAACAGAATGTTGAACTTTAAGAAAATAATAAGAGCAAATGGATTTACATTAGTCGAGCTTATAACCGCCGTAGCCATAATGGCTATACTCGCAGGTTTTATGTCGGTCATATTCAAAAGCAGCATAGACGGCTATCGCTCAGCCGGTGCCAATACCGAGATTATGCAGAAGCTCCGCGCGATAACAGAACAGCTTAACACCGACTTCGAAGGCTTCTGCAAAGACGGTTACCTGATAATTCAAAAAGACCAGCAGCGCGAGCCGAGAAAAGTGTATCCCGACCTTGCCGATGCAAAAAAAGATTTTTTTATGGACAGAATCTATTTCTTCACCACAGGCGATTTCCAGTCCTGGGAGCAATATATCAATGAGTATGACACTTTGACTTTTGCGAAAAGTAATATAGCCAGGGTATTCTTGGGGCATGACAGCAACTCTCTTAGTAACGATAATATTACGCTAAGTGAGTGCAGTCTGGCAAGGGATGTGGTGTTATTAACTCCTCAAAACCCGGACATCACTTCAATTACTTTGCCGGAAGACTGCCGAGACTTATCTTTCGCACAGTGCAAATCACTAACCGATGTGAATGATTTGATAAGTTTCGTAGAAGACTCTAATAATCAGTATATCCTGGATGTTTCAGTGGAGATGGATATCGAACATGGGGATATCAGACGGTTATTTTGTGAGAATATCGGCGAATTTGAGATCACATGGAGCAGGGGAGAAATAGATTCAGACGGTAAGTTTATTTGGTGGCCTGGAAATCTGGGTCCGAATGATTCAATGCCGATAGCCATTAAGTTTGCTTTTACGCTTTATGACTCGAAAAGAATTCTTAAAGACGGCAGAAGATTCACCCACATTGTTTATCTGGGAGACTGATTATTAACCACTGAGCCGATTAGCCACAGAGGACACCCGCCATCCGGCGAGGTCTCGCCTTCGGCGGACAGAGAGCACAGAGGAAAAACTAATTAACTAATTAACTAATTAACTTATTTAACTAATTAACCAATTATCTTCGTGACCTTCGTGTTCTTCGTGGTGAGAAATTTAGCGAGTTTTTGAGGTTGATAGACGTTTAAGGAAAGGCGGAAAGAAATGAAAAGGAAAATTTTCAAGAACCTAACTTTGCCCGGCTCGGCCTTTATTATGGTCTTTGTCCTAACTTCTTTACTGGCTCTTATAGGCCTGATTTTCCTGTTAACTTCGAGGATTGATAAGCTCTCCACCTCCGCAATAGAGCAAAATAAGCAGCTCGACGCCGCAGTCGATACCGTAATCGCCCAGATTTCGCAGCAGCTCGTGATCGATACACCCGACCCAAACAGTGGACAGGAATACTATGACTACCCCGACGTGTATAACCGCTGGCTTGCAAGTATCGAGCCGGATAAATATGATAATGGTACACCGCTAAATCCCAATGATGATATTTACTATTGGCGACAGATTAGCGATGTTACAGGTTATTTATCATTGAATGCCCTGGTTTGGGGTTATACTTCGCCTGAGAGTCCTGTATGGAATGTACCGGTCGATGTGCCTGGTACATCAATCTACGTTCCGGATTATCCTGAAATAGAAGTAACAGATGGCGTATTGGATGAGAACTGGGCCGATGCCGATGGCGACGGAATAGCCGACTCGAAATGGATACCATTGGATTCGTTCGACTCCGTTGCCTTGGATTTTGTTCCTGATATGACAACGAACAAAGGCGAGCCCGTATATGCCGCCATTCGTGTCATAGACAACAGCGCTATGCTTAACGTCAATACAGCTTATAAATTCGACCCCTGTGACACTGACCTTATTGACGAAGACGGCGATTTTGCAAGGGGGAAAAAAATCGACGGCACGAGCCAGATACAGATAAATCTGGAAGGATTAGCAAGGGTAGATGATACTATAACAGAGATTCAAGTGTCGAGGTGTGGTTATGAAGTGATAGATATGAATAATTCGGCCGGATGGAATCAGTTTAATAATGATATGGTCCGAAGAATAGAAACGCCTGCGGATACAAATTATTGGCCGTTTGATATTTCTGATGAGCTTGAGCTTCGCAACAGATTTTTTCTGAAAACGTCTGTACAAACAAGACTGGAAAACCTTTGGTTCTCCACAATAGGACATTCGAATTTTAAACAAGTACCTTATAGTGTGGGAAACGGTACTTTACAGGAATGGTGGCAAGCCATAAAACAACTTGCTTATCAGCCGGACAGAAGACACTTTCTTAGTACATATAATATAGACCGTACGATCGACCCGTTTGGCTTTGAGATGGCATATTTGAACGATCCTGATTTTATTGCACAGGATTTATATGAAGATAAATTGCTCCCTTCGATAGTAAAGTATTATGATTCTGGAAGCCCAGGACACGACAGGCTTGCGTCTGAATTTGCACAGGTGGCTGCCAATATGAAAGATTACGCGGACTCCGAAAATCCCGCTGAGGTGACAACAGTACGTGATATATTTAATAAGACACATTATGGTTCTGAGACGCCGAGAATGTATATTTCTGAGCTGTCTTTTATACATGATTATAATGATCCAAATAATAAAGACGCTTTATGGGGCGACCCGAATACATATCTTAGGTATCTGTACCGCTCTTTTGGAATCGAAATTTTCAAGGAATTTGATAATGATGAAAAATTCGACGACTGGAGGCTTGTTATTAATGGACCGACTTCTATAAATCCGATTATCCTCGATGACCAGCTTTTCAGGGAGCGTGGCGGAAGATACTATGTAATAATATTTGAGGACCCGAATGCTTCTCTCGATGAATATGTGGAATGGTCCGACACGCCGGCTAATGGTGCCGAAGGTATTGACCCTGATATCGTACTTAAATGGGGTGGCGCCTGGTTTTTTAAGCAGGGCAAATGGTACCAGTCATCCTCTTATGACGTATATTTCGCAGAAGATTGCAAAAGTACCGGTGATTGTAATAGTACCTGTAAAAATATAATAGATGCCAATCATAGCACACCCGAATTCATCGGCAATTTCCCTGTTGGGGAATTT
>Ga0307434_1000916_pt1 | contig 17283 bp, 13 predicted proteins | sample SalMarWE160220MG_FD_202156 | JGI IMG/M metagenome (GOLD analysis project Ga0307434, IMG submission 202156) | Salt marsh sediment microbial communities from the Plum Island Ecosystem LTER, Massachusetts, United States - WE1603-220 | ecosystem: Environmental > Aquatic > Marine > Intertidal zone >... | reverse complement strand
TGAATCATGAAGAAGCAAAAACTTGGCACAAAAGTCTTAAGCCATCCTTGGCTAACGGCAACCTGCTGCGCTGAAAAAATCGCCCCGCAAAGGCTCGTCCAAGAAGTCGCGGTACGCTTGTTTTGGGGCTAGTAATATAGAGCGGCACCTGGGGCAGTTTCGGCGTCTGGATTAATTCATCGCCGCCGTCGGTCAGCAGAACCGCCGAGAGGTAATTGGCGCTGTCCGCTTTGTCCGCTATTGTTACAAGGCATTTGCCCAAATCCGTGCCTCGAATTTGCTCTTCAGCTTGTTTTGCGTCTTTGGTGCTGTGCACTTCCACGTCGAAATCCAGGTTTTCAAAATCGATGAAAGAACGCAGTTTCCCTGCAAGATCCTGAGCTAGCCCCTCGGCTCTTTCTGCGCGGCTGATTTCCGATTCGTCCCTGCAATCCATTGATGAAGATGTGTCGAGAAGGATCATTATTTTCTTGTCCCGATTCGGCCGCTGAACGACGCTTCGGACCGGGTCAAAATATGCAAAGATGATTAGTAATACGATCAAGACCTTTGGAAATAGCAGAAGCACCGTTTGTCTCAGAGAACGGCTTCGTCTTTGTCGCCGAAACAGAACGATCAGCCAGACGATCAAAATCAGAATCATCGCCGCAGCCAAGATCGGATGAAGATGGGTCCGCCACCGTAGCACTTCCGTTATTCCGCCCCCCCGCTGATAAGAACTTTCTGGCCGGACGTGCTCATGGCGTCACCGGGCTGTTTGCTCTGGCCGGCTGCGTGTGTGCTTTCCGAATGCGATGTTTTTTCAGCCCGGGCCCTGATGGGATTTGCCAGCCAGCCTTCTGCGAGCAGGGCCAAAGTCGCCAGCAGAACAAGAGGCAGAAACAGCTCGAAAGTACGGCTCTGGCCGGCATGGTACTTCTGCAAATCGTCCGCCGGGTTGTAGTCGACAATGCTGTGTGTGATTTTTTCCATCGCCGTGACTTTTGAGCCCTTCAAAAATTGCGTCAGGCCTTCTTTCAGCGAGGAACGCACAGATACGCAGAATTCCTGGCCGCCGACTTTGATTAAATAAACGCCCGATTTTGAAAATACCGGCATGTCAATGGCCTGGCCTTTGAATTCGGTCTCGTCGCCGGTGAGACTGGTAACCTCGACCTGCTGCCGGCCGGCATTGATGCCCTTCGGGAATTCTCCGGCGACTAATGACAGCATCGAATCTTGTTCGAGAGCGCTTCCTTCCACGGCGATACTTTGTGCCATTACGACGATCAGGCCTGTCAGGGGCAGCGTATTCCATCGCTGGTCAAAGGACGTCCCGCTGACGTAAATATTTCCCCTGCCAAGCTCTCTATGAGCAAAAACGACTCTTTCGAAATCAACCCCCAAAAGCGGAGTAAATTCCTCGGACAGATCCAGCGGATAATAGGTAAATACAGTGACGTTCTCCGGGGAGGCGGTACCCGTCGCCTCACGAATCCGGCTCCAGAAGCCGGATTCTTTCGTCATCGATTCGACCTTGATTCCGCGTGCATTCGACAGGCGGCTCTTGGTGCCGGCCCCGAGCCATGCCGGTGGATTTGCATTTGTGCCGGCTCTTCTTGACGAGGGCACGATCAGTAGATTGCCGCCGGCTTCCACGTACTGCCTGAGGTCGGACGAGGCCTGATTGTTTCGGCCGATTTCTTCCCATGTCGTAACGATAAGAATTGGTTTTTCGCCCTGTGCCTGGAGTATTTCGCCTGAACGGGCGAATTTTGAAATCATACCGGTTAATTGCCCGTAATTATCCGGCGAAAAAGCCGTTGGCAGCACACCGAATTCTCCCGGTGAACCGCTAAATAAAACAGTCGCGGTCTGCCCGCAGACGATTCCTATCGATGCCTGGTTGTCGGCGGCAAAGCCATCCCCTTCAATCCACGTCTTGAGCCAGTGATAGCCGGGAGTATCGGGGCTTATTGCGACTTCGACGGTCTGGCTTCTGCCCTGTTCGAGAACGATTTTCTGCGTGCTCTTTTTGTCCTGGTTATCAATTGAATTGACTCGAATATTTGCGACTGCCGCCGAGTTATTCGTACAGACAACGCCGATTTTCAGTGGATGCCTGGCAAGGATTTTTTGCCGGGGAAATTGAATCGAGCTGATAGCTGCGTTGGCCTGCTGGCGAGTTCTGGACTCTATTCTGTGCAGAATTACATTTATCGCTTTGCCGGCCGATTCCGACTGCAGGGCATCGTCGGTCCATTCGGCTTGCTGCAAATCGCTGAAAACATGAACCACGCCGCCGCGGGCCGAATTGGCCCCAAGGAGTTTGAACGCTTTGGCCAGGGCATTACCGGCGCTGCCCGTAGCGTCGGTAGGTGTTATTGTATCGAGCAAAGTCAGCAGGGATTCCGTGTCGGACGTTAACGATTCGCCGGATGTAACCGCCGGGTCTTCGACGAGTGTCACGATATTCATGCCGGCACTGTCACCAAGCAGGGAAACAAGCCTTTTGGCTCCTTCAACTGCGAATTCCAGCTTTGTCTTCTCGTCACCAGCGATATCGCTCATCGAGCCGGAGTTGTCAACGATTACGACCGCCGAGATTTTACCTCCCATTTGTATGGAGCTTTGGAATTTCGGCCGTGACAAAGCCAGCAATATGAATGCGATTAACAGCACCCGCATCAAAAGCAGCAACAATTGATGAATCTTCCGGCGTGAATTGAGTTTAGGATCGGTCATGTTAAAGAACATCAGGGTCGGAAAAAGAAGCTGGCGTTTTTTCTGCTTGAGAAATAAGTGGAAAAGAACGGGCAGCCCCGCCGCGGGCAGAAAATAAAGGAAAATGGGCGTTGAAAAAATCATCCGATTTTCCTCCTCTGCAGGATGGCATCGTACACGTCCATCCCGGTATCGGCGAAGATATAGTCCGCGCGAATTCTCTGGCAGCCGGTTCGCAATTGGTCGAGGTAAAGCCGCAATTGTCTGAGATAACTTTCCTTGATCAGCCCGAAGTCCACAATCAGCTTTCCCTCCTGTTCCATCGATACGACTTCGACCAAGCCCGATATCGCCATGTTCATCTCGGTGGGGTCCATCAGATGAAATAACGTTACATCCTTGCCATCGTGATAGAGATGGTTTATGCCCCTGATGATTTTCTCGGGTTCCTGTAGAAAGTCAGAAATAATCATTACCAAAGCCCGGCCTTTGATGAGTTCCGCGGCGTTGTGCAGGACCGCTTCGATGTCGCCGGCTTTACCCGGTTTGAGGTTTTCGAGGTCCAGCAGCATCGGCTTTAGCCGGATGAACGTGCCGGTCGGTTCGTGGTAGCTTCGGATTTGGTTGTCAAACGTGATCAATGAAGAGGTATCACTTTGCTGTATCATCACATATAACATTGACGCGGCAAGATAAGAGGCATATTCGATCTTGCTCATTGTCCCGCTGCCTTTGTAGCCCATGCTCCCGGAGATATCGAGCAGCACGTAGCAGCGGATACTGACGTCTTCGTGAAATCGCCGGATTACATAACGGTCGCTTCGGGCGTAAACCGGCCAGTCAATCTGCGAGATCGGGTCGCCCGGCATGTACTCGCGATACTCGGCGAACTCCACCGATGAACCGAAGGCCGGCGACCGGTGCTGGCCCTGCTTGCTGCCGTCCATCGGCCTGCGCACGCCGATTTCGATGCCGCGAAGACGTTCAGCCATGTGGGCTGGAAGATAGCGATATTCGCCTGATTCATTCATGGACTCGGCCGATCATAAATGCTGGTTTACTGCGATTCCGATATATTCTCCAGGAGTCTGTTGATTACGGCATCGGAATCGAGTCCCTCGCTGGCGGCGGAAAAATTGAGTATCACCCGGTGGTGCATGACCGGCAAGGCGTATTTGCGAATATCATCGCAGGAGACATTGAATCGCCCGTTCAGGACGACGTGTGCCTTGGCGGAAAGGAGCAGGGATTGCCCGGCGCGCGGACCGCAGCCGTAACGTACGTATTTTTGAATAAAATCGGGAACATCTCCCTGCGGCCGGGTTGCGCGGCAAAGTCTTGCCGCATAGTTCGCCACGTGCTCGCTGACCGGAACCCGCCTGACCAGATCCTGGTACATTGTCACGGACCTTGCATCTATCATACTCTTTAGCGTCTCACCGTCGGAGCCGGTTGTTGACAGCAGGATTTTCTGCTCCTCTTCGAGGTTCGGGTAATCGACTTTTACCAGCAGGATGAAACGGTCCAGTTGCGCTTCGGGCAAAGGGTAAGTGCCCTCGAGCTCCAAAGGATTCTGCGTTGCCAGCACCAAAAAAGGCAAGGGCAGGTCGTAGGTATTGCCTCCGGTTGTCACCCTGTGCTCCTGCATCGCTTCGAGCAGGGCCGCCTGTGTTTTTGGAGGTGTCCGGTTGATTTCATCGGCCAGGAGCACGTTTGTAAAAATCGGCCCCTTGTGAAACGCAAACGATCGCTGCCGGGTATCGGGATCCTCTTCCAGAATGTTTGTTCCCGTAATATCGGTCGGCATCAGGTCGGGCGTAAACTGGATACGCTTAAAACGCAGGCGCATTGTCTGGGCCAGACTGTGAACCATGAGCGTTTTTGCAAGGCCCGGAACGCCCAGCAGAAGACAGTGACCTCCGGCAAAAAATGCTGTAAGAATCTGCTCCAGAACTTCTTTCTGACCGATGATAGCCTTTCCCACTTCATTCAATATTGCCGCTTTTACTTTTGCCAGCCGCTCGACCGCCGCAAGAACTTCTTCATCGGAAATCTCAATTTTCTGAGATTGCTGTGAGTCGTCCGCCGGCAGTTGTTCGGCGGTTATTTCGAATTCGCACCCACACCTGCAACGGGCTTTTTTGCCCGGTGTTGCGTGGCTGAGCTTATAGGTCTTGCCGCATTCGGGACATTGTACTGTAGATGCGATGTTGCCTGACATAGAAACTCCATCTCAATGGGTCATTAAGTATATAATCATATTTATTCCCAGTCGCTGCGAGGAAACGGATTCGTAACCTTTCATCATCGGGTAATAAACTTCAAGCCAGCCGGCCTCAAGGTCGTAAGGGTTGTAAATGACCCTAAGGTCACCGTCGATGGTGATTCCCAGCAGGTACGGCTGATTATTCAACTCCGGTTTGTTCTTGGCCAGCGACGGTGAATACCGCACGGTTGAAACATCGAACAGGCTGTTGTAAATACTATGGCCGGCCGGTATCGGCTGTAGTGACATATTGGGCAGAATCTTTTTCAGCTCGCGCCTGACTGCCGCGTCAAACGTGCCCAGTCCCAGGCCGTTATTTATCAAAAGCACACCTTCATCATTGAGATATCGCTGAAGGGCGCCGATTTCGTTCTGGGAAAAGGAAAAATCATCCAGCCCGGTCAGGTAAAGAAACGGATACGATGAGAGGTCGTCTTTTTCGAGATCGACGCCGGCGCGTTTGAGATTCACCCTGACGGATGTATATCGGCGCAGCTTCATCAGCAGCGCCGTCGCGGCGCCGGGATGCACGTTCCAGAGGCCATCGTGCTTGATCTGGGCGAAGACAAATTCATCGGTCGGCCTGGTTTGATCAGTAAGGCCGAAAACTTCCGGCCTGCCCTCGACGAGCCCGACCTCTGCGTAGCCGACAATGTATGCCGCGAGGTCGACGCCGATTTCATTGGCGCTCTTGACGTCATAATAGGCGGCTTTTTTCAATTTCTGCAGCCTGTCTGTGCTTCGGTTCCATCCACAGCCCAGGCCGAATTTCGAGATGAGCACACCGACTCGACTGCCGATATAAATTCCCTCCATGAACGGCATGGATTGTCCCTCGTTGCCCTTATAAGTCACCTTGTCGACATCCACGATAATATGATAGAGCGGATGATCGGGGCTGATTGTTCGAAAACGACATTCCGGAAATGCCCGGAGAAAAATCTTCTTCGCAGACTCCTAAAAGTATGGCGACCCGGCTATCGAGTCACAGATAATCATGCCGCCCTTCAATACGTAATCGCGCAGAGCCTGGATATGCGAATCGCTGAGTTTTAAGGTTCGTACTCCGCTGAATAACAGGGCCGGCAGCTTCTTCGGGTCAAAGTGAAAATCGTTAAGGTTGGTATTCTGCCAGTGATATTGCAAATACATTGCCCGGGCCTGTGCGACAAACTTCTCCGTGTCCGTTGGGCACAGGTTCCAGTCGGCGATATCCATTTTTTTTCCTGTGCTGTCGGCGAAAGAAACGGATTGGCCCCAAATCACCTTTCCAACCAGGTAATCGGGCTGCGGTGGTTTCTTTCGTTCGGTTCGCCGCAATGGAGTCGCCGGCAGTGGCAGCGGCGGAAGCGCCTCGGCGGCATTGATGTTCTTACGTGGAGCTTTTTTGGCTTCCTGAGTGCCTAAATACACAAACCAGTCGTTCTCATCGGCTTTGCTGTCCAAACTCAAAGTAGAGATTACCATCGCCGCAAAAACAAAGAGCATCAGGTAATTGGTCGATTTCTGCCTGTTTTGTTGCTTATGCCCCGGATCATTTTTCAGGCACATTTGATTCGACATCATCTCATTTTCCGGCTGCACAATTCTTCACTCCCGATTAAAGGTTCCCCCCGTTGAATTTATCGCCCTGTTCAATATATTATAAACAATTTAGGCCGGATTTTCAAGTGTCTTTTCGCTGTTTATGAGTTATTCGTAGTGAAATACCTCCTCCATATTCGCCCACCATTCGCCTTCTTTTCTGGTCGGTATCGGACTCTGGCACGGCTCGCAGAAAGACCACCATTTTTGTGTTGTCGGATCGGCGGCCATTTTGGCCATGTCGGCCTTGAAATCGTCGCCGGTATATTCGAAATAGCTGAACAGGTAGTGATTGCCCTGCTCCAGTTCGTCGAGGTAGATCGAGTAGTTATGGATGTTGCACTGTTCGATCATTTTCAGCACGTCGGGCCAGACGTCCGCGTGCAGCCGCTTGTACTCTTCGATTTTCTCCGACTTCAATCCGATAACGCTGCCGTATCGCTGCATTTTTTGCTGCGCACATCCGCTCAGTGCCAGATAAAAGGCAAGCAATGTCACGGTCGAAACGATTATGGCGGGTTTAGTGAGGGTTTTCATTGCAACGTCTCCTTTCAATATGGGAAGCAATTCTTCTTTTTACAGGTAAAGTCCGGAATTCCTGCCCGGGTTATGGTTTAATGCTGAATTTTATATAGAGCAGAATCATTACCACAAACAGCAGGGCCGCAAGAAATTTGTAGTTTCCGATGCCCTTCCAGCCTTTGTCGCGGAGCGCATCAATCGGATTGTTCCATACGAGTTTTTCACTTTCGGCCGTGTGTTGATGGGGCTTGAGCAGCGATACGACGGTCAGGATGACCGAGCACAAAACCGCCAGGTAAAAAGTCGCCATCATGGGTGGAATTTTCCAGCCGGTACCGTGATGGAAATCAAAGCCGATGGACCGGCCTGTGAATCCTTCAATGTATTCCAGAAGCTTAACGATCAGGCCGGGTATTCGCTCCTTGTACCAGTCGAGCAGAAAGACTGCGAATCCCATAATCGATCCGAGCCACAGCGTAGTAAAGGCGGCTTTGTCGCTGGCCCGACGCCAGAAGACACCGAAAAGAAAAACCACCGTAATCGGCGGAGCGATGTAACATATGACCGCGGTAATTCCCTGGAAAATACTGGGGTAGTGACTTACGAGAGGCGACCAGAGTATGGCGGCAATCATGGCGATGAATGTCACGAGCCGACCTATGACAATCAAAGCCCTGTCGGACGTCCGGGGACGCCAGCGTTTGTAGATATCGTAGCTGAACAGCGTCGCAATCGAGTTAAGAGCCCCGGAGACCGTGCTCATTAATGCCGCCAGCAACGCCGCGGCAACAACGCCTTTGAGTCCGACGGGCAATAGGTTATTAATCATGAATGAGTAGGTATACCGCGGGTGCTCCAACGTGTCGGGCAGTTTGCCCTGGTTAATCAGGCCCAGGCAGATCAAGCCCGGAAGCACGAAAATGAAGACCGGCAGGATTTTAATAAAGCCGGCGAACAAAGGCCCCACCCTCGCGTGATTGGCGTCCTTTGCTCCCAGCACGCGCTGGACTATTGTCTGGTCGGCACACCAGTACCAGATGCCAATTATCGGATAGCCGAGAAAGACCGCGTACCAGGGCAGATTGGAAGAATCGCCGTGCGGCCGCAGGACGGTGAGTTTGACAGGCTCGACGCTTGCGACGAACTCGGACCATCCGCCTGCGTGATAAAGCCCTATGACCGTGACACAGACCGCTCCCGCGACCAGGACGATTGTTTGAATCGACTCGGTAAAGACCACCGCCAGCAGGCCTCCGATGATGGTATAGAGGCCTGTCAGAACAGCCGTCAGAATTATGCTCGTCCAGATGTTGATTCCGAACATCCCCTCCAGAACAATGGCCCCGGCGTACAGAGAGAAACCGATGTGTATGAAAATCGCCGAGATGATTGACAACATCGCCAGCCAGTCACGGCACGGCCGGCTGTAACGTTTCTCAAGAAAATCAGGCAATGTTGCAACCTTCGCACGCAGATAAAAAGGCGCGAAAAAAAGTGCCAGCACAATCAGGATAAAAGCCGCCATCCACTCGAAGTTGCCGTATGCCAGACCGTTTGTGTAGCCTTCTTCGGCGAGACTCACGAGGTGGACGGTTGAGATGTTTGTCGAAAAAAGTGCCAGCCCGATCACAGGCCATGTTAATGTTCTGCCGGCGAGAAAATAGCCCTGACCTTCGGCCGTACGACGCTGCCGAAAACCGGCCAGGCAACCTATTGTCACAATACCCACCAGGTACACAACGATGATCGCCAGGTCAATCGGATCCATCGCCATTGTTGCTGTGGGCATGAGGCTATTCTCCATTATAGTAAGTGCTTATCATCCATAATTTATAAACAATAGCGTCAACCTGCTTTTTTCAGCGTGATTTACCCGGTTCTTTGACTGCCCGAAATCCCATGATGCTGCTTTCCTTGAGCGGCAGTTGCGTGGCCCCCGTGATGGCATCGCAGGCCGCGGCCACGGCCATCCACGAACCACCCCGAACCATTCGGAAGCCATCCAGGCCGGCGTGATATGACGTCGAGTACCAGTCAAGGGTCCACTCGGCGACATTGCCGGCCAGATCGCAGACGCCGTACGGGCTGCCAAACTTCGCGAAACTTCCCACGGGCGACGAGTGCGCAAATCCATCGTCCTCGGTGTCGAAATTGCATCGGAATACGCCGTCTGCGCCAGGTGATTCATCGCCCCAGGGGTAGCGTCTTTCGGGCATTGGATTCGTTTTTTTCTTTGCTGCGTCACCATCCAAGTAGAGCCCTCCGCGCATGGCTTTTTCCCATTCAGCCTCGGTGGGCAGCCTCAGCCCGCACCACTGCAGGAAGTTCGCCGCGTCGTACCATGATACGTATGTAACCGGATAGTCCTCACGGCCGGGTTTGACGCTGTACGTGCCATCGTCGTTTCGAACGATGCCGCAGCGATTCTCACTCGCCATACGCTGGTTCCAGCCTGCGGCCTGGCCGCCGAGCTCGTTGAGATAATCGGTGTACATGGATATCGTGGTTTCGTTTTTCGCCATGTAAAACATGGGAAGATCGGGATCGGGCGAGATTTCTTTCGATTCATCCCGTCCGGCGCCGGGCAGACTCTTCATGACGAATTTTCCGGCGGGAATTCGTGCCATCGCAATGCCGCGAACGCGAACCTCCACCTGATTGGTATCGGCAAAGCTCGTTTGATCCGTTCCCCACCAGATAATCAGCTTATGTCCGGGCTTCTCAACGATATCAAAGCCATTACCATGAAGAGAATCCATCGATATAAACTGCCAGCTTTTTCCGGAATCCCGACTGTAGCGAACAAATACATAGGCTGGAGATTCCGGCGAAATATTCGGATCGTTGATATCGTACTCAATCATGGTCTTCGGCCCGGCCAGCTCCGTCGATTCCTGTCTGAGCTTGACATTAGAGATTTCAAGCCATTGCGAATAAGAGCAGCGACAGAATAAAACTGCAATTCCAAAAGACAGCAAGACTTTCCGTAGCGTCATTTTTTGCATTACCCACTTCGGACCTTACACGTTATCCGGCACAACCCACGGTTCGCGATATTCACGTTTGATGTACTTGTTCGCCTCGTCGCAGTTTGTGAACCTTTCAGTTTGCGGATTGAACTCGAGCTTCAGGTTGCCCACGCGATAAGATATGTTGGCCATGTGACACAGCAGCACGGTCTGGTGGCCGATTTCAACGTCGGCATTCGGTTTCTTCCGCGTCCGGATGCAATCGATGAAATTGTCCTGGTGCTCTTTGTCGGCCTGACGCCCGTATTCGCTGCGGGCCAATTCGCCCTTCGCATTGTATGCCTGCCAGCCCCCGCCGTGCCTGCCGTAATACATGAAACCTTCGGTCCCAAGAATCTCGACCCTCGTGCTGCAGAACGGCCAGTCGGGAAAGCGGTCCGAGTCCCTGATGTCACCGGGTATTTTCTTGATATAAGGTGTCCAGAGCGCCGATTCCATCAGTAAAGTCAGCGAGCCGTACTCGAATGTGGCCAACTGGGTGTCGGGAGTCTGGCGTCCATCTGTCAGGGCGTTGACGCCGCCGGCATGAACAACCGTCTTCGGGTATGGAATGTCATCCATTAAGTAGCGGGCTAGGTCAAGTTGGTGAACGGCGTCGCCGGGAATCGGGCCGCAACTGTATTCCCATTGGTTCAGCCACCGGCGGCTCGGATTGTACGGCAGCTTCGGTGCCGGGCCGCACCACATGTCATAATCAAAGCCCTCCGGAACCGGTTGGTCGGGGACCTCCCTCTGCTTAGCGTGCTGCATCATATTGAACACGCGGACGAGGTAAATGTCACCCATTTTGCCCGACTGGATATGTTCTTTCGCCTTGTGAGTATAAGGAGCGGTACGGGACTGCATGCCGACCTGGACGACCCTCTTATACTTCCGTGCCGCCTCGACCATTTTACGCCCTTCCCAGATATTGTGCGCAAGAGGTTTTTCCACATAAACATCCTTGCCCGCCTGGCAGGCCATAATCGTACCCAGCCCGTGCCAGTGGTCGGGCGTGGCGTTAATCAGGGCATCGACGCTGCCGTCATCAAGGATTTTTCGAAAATCCTGAACCATTTTCGGCCTCTTGTCCTGTGCTTCCTCGACCACCTCGCGGGCTCTGGCGAAACGCCTTGTATTGGGATCGGAAAGATAGGCGATCTCCACGTCCGGCCTTTGGGCGAATTTCTCGGCCAGATATGTCCCCCTGCCGCCCAGGCCCATAACGCCTATGATGACCTTCTCACCGGCTGCATGTGCCCTGGATTTCGATAATACTGTTAAACTTGCGGCGGCACCTACGGTACCTTTCATAAATTCTCTACGATTTAATGATTTCATATTCTGCTCCTTATCAAGAGTCTTTCACATCAAAAGCTTGCGGCACAAAACCAAATGCTCTATATCTATAGCGTCCAATCTCCACGATACTCGTAGTGGAGATAATCGTTTGCCTCCGGCACGTTCGTAATCTTCATGTTCTCGCCGTCCCAGTTAAGTTTCTTACCCGTACGAATTGCGATATTGCCCAGCAGGGTCATTTCGGTCAGCGGTCCCCCGATGTCGAAATTGCATCCCGCCGGTTTACCGCCCTTGCAAGCCTCGACCCATTCTTCGTAGTGCCCGATTGACCGGGGCAGTGTCTTGGGCGGGCGCTTGTATTGCTTCATTCTTGCTTCGGGGATAAGCCTCGGACTTTCCCCGGTGAAGCCGCACAACATGGAAGCTTGTTCGCCGATAAATATCAATCCTTCGGCGCCCAGTCGCCGGCTATCTTCCAGTCTCGCTGGTCGGCGTGGTTTAAGGCCTCCGTCATACCAGGTCATTTTTACGGCAGGCATGTCCTCGCGGGCGGGGAAATCATAATGGATAATCGAAGCCGACGGAGCCGTCTCCGGGAAGAGTTTCGTGGAACTGGCGTGGACACTGGTTGGATGCCCGAGCTTCAGCGCCCTGGAAATATGGGCGAAAGTGTGGCAGCCCATATCTCCCAGCGCCCCTGTGCCGAAGTCCCACCATCCCCGCCATTTGAACGGCACATAAGCCGGATGATAAGGCCGATGCGGGGCCGGCCCCAGCCACATATCCCTGTCCAGGCCTGCCGGCACCGGCGGCGTATTTTTGGGACGCTCGATTCCCTGGGGCCATATCGGCCTGTTCGACCAGACGTGGACCTCCCGTACCGGGCCGATAGCGCCGTCCCATATCCATTCGCACAGTATGCGCTGGGCTTCCGAGGCATCCGACTGGACGCTCATCTGGGTGCAGACTTTGGCCTTACGAGCGGCCTGGGTCAGCATCCGGGCCTCGTAGATCGTCCTGGTCAGCGGTTTTGCACAGTAGACATGCTTGCCCATCTTGATTGCCGTGCTGGCAATGACTGCGTGCGTATGGTCGGGCGTGCCGATAACGACGGCATCGATGTTCTTCTCCTTTTCGAGCATTTTGCGAAAATCGCGATAGATTTTCGCCCTGGGATATCGCTTGTAAGTGTTGGCGGCGTATTTTTCGTCCACGTCACAAAGTGCTACGATATTTTCGCTGCCCACACCTTGGATATAGGCTCTGCCAACGCCGCCGACGCCAACGCCGGCGATATTGAGTTTACTGCTCGGAGGAACATTGCCTCTACGACCCAGCACTCCGCTGGGGACAATTGTCAAAGCTGCCGCTGCAGCCATAAAATCCCGGCGGGAGATTCCACGTATTTGTTTATGGCTGATTTTTGCATTGTGTCTCACTATGAAGCTCCTTTGTGTTCATGTTGATATTCGAGCCCGAGCGGGCAGACCGTGGGGTAGCCGTCGTTCTTCCATCCGGTCAGGCCGGAACCTATGTTATCCGCAGAGATTCGGTTATGCAAGAATTTCTCACGAGCCAATTTGCAAATGTTCGAAAATTTCGCTGGCATTTGTGTACCAAACTGTGTACTATGATGGTCTGGAGATTGAACGATTTAACTAACCGGCGATAGCTGGTAAGTTTAAACCGATGTATTGTAATGTATTCTGAAGAAGCAAATACAAACCAAACCACAAACTTCTCATGCAATGAAGGGAGCTTAACATGGATAGCAAGAATTTAACCAGGCGAGCGTTCCTTGCCGCGTCTACCGGCACGATCGCCACTGTCGCGACGAGCCACGTTCCTCTATACGCAAATGCCGGCAAAAAGGCAGGCAAGCTGGCTATGCTCGGCGGCAAACCCGTTCGAACCAAGAAATGGCCCGCCTGGCCTCAATGGGACAGGTCGGCCGAGGAGCATGTCATTTCCATACTACGCAGCGGCAACTGGTACAGAGGCCGGGGCAATACCGTCACCGAATTTGAAGCAAAGTATGCCGAACTCCTGGGAGCAAAACGATGCATCTGCACCTTCAACGGCACTAATGCCCTGCTGACTGCAATGCACGTGCTCGATGTCGGCGTCGGCGATGAAGTGATTGTCTCTCCCTATACGTTCATCGCCACGTATAACGTTGTCATCGGCTCCAGCGCCCTGCCGGTCTTTGCCGACACCGATCCGGAGACCTTACAAATCAATCCGGATACGATTGAAGAGAGAATCACCGAAAGAACCAGGGCAATTATGCCCGTGCACATCCTCGGCCTGCCGGCGAACATGGACAGGATCATGGCCATCGCCAAAAAGCACAACCTAATCGTAATCGAAGACGCCTGCCAGGCGTGGCTCGCAGAATGGAGAGGTAAAAAGTGCGGTACACTGGGAGACTTGGGGTGCTTCAGCTTCCAGAACTCCAAGCATCTGCCCATCGGCGAAGGCGGCGCCATAGTCGGAAACGATGAGGAACTCATGGACAGAGTCCATTCTTACCACAACTGCGGCAGGCCCTACGGCAGCGTCAAGAGGACCAGCGGTTATCCCGTCATCGGCACCAACCGCAGGATGACCGAGTACCAGGCCGCCGTGGGACTCTCCCAGATGCAGCGTCTGGAAAGTGACACGCAAAGGCGCAACGAGAACGCCGAGTACCTGACTTCGAGAATCAAGGACATTCCCGGCATCGTTCCGCACAAACTGTACGAAGGTGTCACCAGGGCGGCGTATCATTTGTATCCGTTCCGCTACAAGAAGGAACACTTCAACAACGCACCCAGGAGCAAGTTCCTCGCCGCCCTCAGGGCCGAAGGTGTCCCCTGCTCCGGCGGTTACGGTCCGCAGTATCGTGACGGCCTGATCGAGGATGCCCTGAATTCCAAGAACTTCAAACGCAGCTTCCCGAAGGAAAGGCTCGACAAATACCGTCAGGAACTGAATTTTCCCGGCAACGACCAGCTCTGCAAAGAAGCGGTATGGATCGGCCAGAATATGCTTCTCGGAAGCAAGAGCGACACCGGTGACATCGCCGATGCCATCCTGAAAATCTCCGAGAACAAAGACGAGCTGGCTTAGCCGAAAATCTTATATTATATTTGAGAGCATATTACGTGCCCTGCTTGAGTTGCTCGATGAGCTCCAGGGCACGTTCCGTTATAATTTCGCCTGCTCCCGGTGCGAGGTTCGTGCCGGCGCCCGGCTCGTAGCCGCCTTCTTTGTAAGCGGCGCGGGGGCAGACATAGCCGACGGCGTCGTTCGCCAGGGAAACGACGAAGAGATTCTCGATGCCGGCCTTCGCTTTAATCTCAAGACCGATTTCAACCAGGATCTCGCCGGGCAGTCCCACGATATAAACATCGCCGATTCTCAGAACCTGAATCTCTGTCTTCTGAGTTTCCGCATCTTTGCCGACGCTCAGCAATCTGTCGGGCGGCAGGTCCTTCTTTATGGGAAGGCTTACCTGCTGTTTGAGTGCGCTTATCTTCACATCGCTGCACGGTTTTGTAAACTGGATATGCCGCAGGGCCGCCCCTCCGAGCGCCTTGCCGGTCTGCATGCGGGGGTGCGTCCTGTTCAGCCGGACCGGATTTATATTGCCCGCCGTGCCTAACAGGAAAATGCAATTGCCGCCCTCAGCCTGCTCAACGACCTGGGCGGTGTAGCCGAGATAGTCGGCCGATATGTAGAAAAATTTATCGCGCATCGGGTCCCCGCTGACGGGATGACAGGCATAATTAACCACCGCTGCGACCAGCACACCTTCCGAATTATCGACTCGCAGCAGGCAAAGCTCCGGATCAATGGGGCCGAACGTCAAATCCGGACTCGCAGGCGGAAGGTTGAACGTCATCGCAACCGTGCCGTCGGGCTTCTTTGTCCTGCGGTTATAGACGATCTCCGTCATCTCGCCTTTGCCCACGCCCAGCTTGACCTCCTTGATATCCCTCTCGGCGAGCATTATCGAATCGAAAATCTTCTTTTTGAGGACTTGAACATAGGACTCATCAATCTCAGCGACGGCCGCATCGGGCCAGTCCTTGGCGATTCGGTCGATTTTGGGGGCAAAGTGCGTGTGCGTGCCGCAAATCATGATATTCTCCTGTGGAATACCGATTTTTTCCTGCACCTGCCGCCGTATCTCATTGGTCATTTCAATAGGAACCCAGAGCAAGTCGGCCGAGACGATAGCGATTTTTTCCTGCCCATCGTCGAGAACGAGCGCCTTTGCGTAAAGCGGATCGAGGATACCCTCGCTGGGTTTATTGCGCGACCCGTAGCCCGAAAGCCATGCCCCGATAGGCGGCGTGATATCCACCTTCGCCGTGCCTCCTTTAAGTTCACCTCTCGCGGATGAGCCAAAAACGCAGGTTTGCAGAATCATTCCAACCACCAACATGGTCCCGGCAGCATATTTTTTCATAAAAATCATATCGCAGCCCTTAAATTCGCAAAAAAGTATTGTATCAGCCCCAATGGCCTTTGGCAAATTGGTTTTTTGGGATTATATAGTCAAACTGGACCATAAGACTTCGAATTTGGCCATTTTGGCGGAATAAAGTGGCTCATTCTCTATATTTTCTACGTAGTTATACGTATATTAAGGTGGAATTGGCGAATTAGTAAAATTCCTTAAAAGAATATCCGATATAGAACGATAGCAAGAGATTTGCGTGAAGGTTTGTGACAGGACCAGACGCAGGGGCTTAGTAATTTCCGAATTAACTCTGACGCATGGCTTTTTCTGGGCTTCTTGTGAAAACTAATGACAGGCTTCCAAAACAAAGGAGAGCGTAATGGTAGAACTCAGAGCCGGACTACTACCCAGTGAATTGGCCGAAAGCCAGATAAGAAATAGCAGCCCCAGTACTTTGACAGCTACCCCCCGGGCCTGGCTGGAGGTTGGGGATGTAATGAGCAGAGATATCGCTGCTGTTAGTCCGGTAAGCACCGTGGTTTCGGCTGCTGAGATCATGTCGAGTAACAACATATCCTGTCTTATCGTTTCAGATAATGGGCGTTTATCAGGAATTGTTACAGAAACAGACATGCTGAAGAAGGCTGTAGCTAACGGACATGATTACCACATGATGAAAATAGAACAGATCATGTCGTCTCCCGTCCGGAGCGTTGACCGTAATCTTTCTATCATGGAAGCCGGCACGATTATGGAAACCGAGAACATCAGGAGGCTTGTGATTACAGAGGAACAGCAGCCGGTCGGCATCGTTACTCAAAGTGATATGGTTCGAGTTCTGGCATCATACACTCTGTCAAAAGAAGTGTCGGAGATAACGACGAGTGATGTGGCGGTTATAGCCAGTTCGGAGAATGTCAAAGTGGCGGCAGAGCTTATGGCTTCTCAAGACATATCCTGTCTGGTCGCTGTGGATAACGATTCCGTAGTGGGAATCTTCACAGAACGAGACCTTCTCAAAAAAATCATTGCGGTGAAACGAGATCCTGCCCAGACCATCTTGAAGGATGTAATGTCTTCTCCGGTCATAACCATACCTTCCGACTACTCGGTTCTAAGCGCGCGAAGATTACTGGAAAAGGTAGGAATTCGTCGGCTGGTTGTTGTGGATGATGAAACTCTGCGTGGGGTCATAACTCAGACGGATATCCTAAAGGCAATCAGAGCCACGCTGCAGGAGGAGGAACAAAACTACATCAGGCTTCTGAGCGAGTCCAGCAACTGTATTTATACCGTTGATTTGGATCTTAATACAACCTACTGCTCCGTAAAAATTAAATATTCTTCTTCGATGTGCCCGATAATAACTCCGTAAACTATATTTTTTTACGGAGTACGTTATGAATAAAAAGTACATTGTTCGTTTAAATGACCAAGAGCGTCAGGAA
>Ga0307434_1000915_pt1 | contig 17287 bp, 15 predicted proteins | sample SalMarWE160220MG_FD_202156 | JGI IMG/M metagenome (GOLD analysis project Ga0307434, IMG submission 202156) | Salt marsh sediment microbial communities from the Plum Island Ecosystem LTER, Massachusetts, United States - WE1603-220 | ecosystem: Environmental > Aquatic > Marine > Intertidal zone >... | reverse complement strand
CTTCGTAATTCTGCGGTTCGTTGTTCAATATTCGATATTCAATCTACGGTCTTTCCGGGCTGGCGAGTCGAATTCATTCGACGAAGCCGTGTCAGCCCGTCAAGCTACCGGCTTCAGCCTGTAGTAGTTGACTTCCTAACAGTCTTCAGCCTACGGCCTATCTACCTGAATACAATGCCTTCTGTATCCCAGAAAGATCGGAGGGCCCTATGGAACCGATATATGCATGAGATCGGTCGCCAGGATAAGCTCGCCCTGGTAGGTCCTCCGGCACTGCCCCTCCATATCGCTCCCGAGGCAGTCCGGATAAAAATGGGTTAAGACGAGTCTTGTGGCTCCGGCACGGGCGGCGATCTCGCCTGCCTGTGAGGGCGTGAGGTGCCCTTCCACCCCCTGCCCATCGGGAAAGGAGGACTCAAGGATCAAAAGATCCGCATCCTTCGCAAGATCTACAATCTCTTCGCAATAGCCCGTGTCGCCCGAATAGACCACACTGCTGCCCGAGGTATCCTCGATCCTGAACCCGATGCTCTGGGGGGTATGCCGTACGGGGGAGGAAAGCAAAGTGAACCCCTTGAATTGCCTCCTATCCCTATTTTCTGTGTGCAGCTCCTCTATCTCCATGAGCCCGGCAGGGAGATCGAGCCACGTTCCGTAGGGCCTTTTCAGGAGCTCCAGAAATCCGCTGAAACTCTTTGGACCAATGATGGTAAAGGGGTTTCTCTTCTTGAGGACCGGAGGGTGCCTTGTGGCAAAGATAAGGTGGATGAGGTCTGCTGTATGATCCGGGTGAAAATGGCTGATGGCAACATAGTCAATATCTTCGTGGGTGAGCCCGGCAATCGCGAGCTGCCTTACCGTGCCCGGACCAATATCCAGGAGAAGGAACACCTTACCGATGAAAAGGGCGATCGAGGGTGATGCCCTTTCAGCTAAAGGGACCGTTGTCCCGGAACCTAAAATGATGATTTCCATGAAACCTAGATGCTTAGAATGCCATAGGCAAAAGATACCCGATTATTACATCTCATTTTCAGAGTTACTTTCTGTCATTCGAATTTGTTTAATAATCTAAATTGGGCTTATAAAATACCTTTCGCGATGGAGTCAAGGCTAGATCTCAAGACAACCTGGCACATAGAACGCTATACCCACCACAAGCCCCTATCTTCTAAGAGATGAGGGCCTTCCTATATTCCCAACCTCCCACAATCCACCAATGCCTATTTCATTACCGTATATATCCTAAGAAGTTTGCCTTTTTAGGAAAGTATTTGTGGCAGGTGCTCACTCAGCACGAAGTCCTGAAGGACTAAGTTCTATCGCTATTTCGGCTTAACGTGCAGGTGGGAAAGACTCCGTCTTCTCAGTCAGCAGCTCGATTGTCTCCAACGGGATGACAAAGAGATCCACCGGCTCTGAGATGCCTTTCAGGTTCACTTGACGACGCCATTGTCCCTGTAATTCGACTCCGTATGCGTGCGCATCATCCCATGTAGCTCGACTCACGAGTATGGTGCCCGGCTCGGCGTTTGAGACGACTCGCTGGGCCAGGTGTGAGTCGCGCCCACGGGGATCCCAGCCATGGTGGAGGAGGACATTTCCGGTATGCATGCCGATTTTAAGTTGAATCTGCTCATCCTCTCCAGCACGGGCATTGTGTGTGCTGTGTGCTTCTAAGATTTTCCCTGCTGCTTTAATGGCATCCACCGGTGAGCTAAACGTGCTGATTAAGCCATCTCCCAAATCCTTCGGCGTCGTACCATTCCATGCTCGCAGAATCGCGCAGCTCATATTCCAGCTTTTCATGAAAAGCCGATAGGAATCTATGGTTCCCAGTCGCTCGACGATCTCCGTTGAAGCACGAATGTCCGTATACATAATGGTGCGGCGTGTACCCACCATCATCTCTGCAAGGAGATCTGAAAGAGAGTTGCTTACCGTCGCGATCGTCATTGATATGTCGCCATGCTGCTGGCTGCTTTTGAATATTGTCGTAATCACCCGAGCGCAGAGTCCCATGATTCTCATCAGCCCCTGCCTGCTCTCTTTGGGCGAAAGACGCTGAAGGTAAATCAAGATACACAGTAGCAGGCCAACCCCATGGGTGACCACCGTTGCCAAGGCAAATCGAAATGCCTCTGGTTCCCTGGGGCTCCCTAAACCAATTGCAATGGGAATAAAGGCAATTGTCGCCAGGATCAAAAGGCAGATAAAAAACAATTCCCACTTCCACGTTTGACCTGAACGGTAGCTATGATCAAGGTCTTTGATCCACATGAAGGTCACCGCCAGCGTCCCGGGCCATGCAACGCTCAAAAGTGCTCTGCTGTTCCACCGAAATCCCTCCCAGAAGCCAAATCCAATAAGAACTGCTGCCGTTAAAATCATGCCAAACGTGCGCATTGCTTCCCGCCGGAATAGGAAGTTAAAAGCATAAGTGGTCAGGCCGGCAACAAGGGGAAACACAATAACCGTTGAGCGAACATACCCAGGCCCCTGCCAGAGAGCACCTCTTCCACTGAAGATCATATACATTGATTCATCCGGAAGCCTGTGACCAGCAAAACCCAAAAATGCATAGGCCAACACGGCGAAGGCAGGTGCTACTGCATAGAGCGGTTTCATTTCTCCGGCCCCTTTAAGGCGTGGCTTTGGCTCTCCAGAAGAGATCCCCAAATTCCGCCAAGGAGAATCTCATCTCACAGAGCTTACCTATTGCCTTGCATATTGTGATAAGACCGCCTGGGGAGTCAAGAGGGAAAAATTGGTAGTGTACAATCTTTTGTGTAAATTCTGAAAGACTAGAAAAAAGGGCGCTTTTCCTTTAGATAGGATTTGACCCATAACCTTATAAAGAAAGGAGAAGCACCCATGAAAGTAGAACTCAGCGTACCAGAAGTAGTGGAGATGTTCAAGGAGATTCAGGCACAACCCGAGAAACTCTTCGAGATGATCAGAGTAGATATCAGAGAAACGGTGGGCTCCTATCTGTCCACCTTGATGGGCGTGGAACTGACCCATTTCCTCGGTAGAGAACCCTATGAACGCACTGACGGGGAGGTAAATCATAGAAACGGCTCCTATGCTCGCAACTTTACCTTAAAAGGGATTGGAGAGGTCCAGGTTGCGGTCCCCAGGGATCGGAAGGGGGATTTTACTACCCAGATCATCCCACGAAGCAAACAGTACGAGGATGCCCTGAGAGAAGACTTGACGGTGATGTTTTTAACCGGCATCAGCACACGCAGCCTCTCGATGATCTCCAAAAGACTTATTGGCCGCACGCTATCCCCTGCCGAGGTGAGCAACGCCAACAGGGAGTTGATAGAGGCTGTAGAGAGCTGGAGAACCCGTAAAAGGGGACGTAGGTTCCAAAACAACTTATGACAATTACATCAAGACTTGCGATCAAAAAGCTGAACTGCCCTCTCTCAATTTCTCTTAGAAAAGGGGCTCATAACGGAGCCAAAGTATTTCACCAAGCTAAAGCAGGTGCAAGGGGAATATTAAAGCAGCTTTGATCCCCAGATAAGCATTTACAGGGATGCAGAGAATGGACCTTGTGAGGTTTGTATGATGCAGGGTGAGGAGTGGAAAGAGAGGGTGATTGATGAGGTTGTGGTTTTTGATTAGTCTATTTAGTGTATAGTTCGTTGGGATTAAAGACTTTGGCACGTATGGTTAAAATCGCACCTATTGCCATCCACCACAATATCTAGTAGCTTTTGTATCCCCTTGCCTCTCAACTGTGAAGGAATATTGAGAAAACTAACGTAGAATGAGACATAGAGAAGCAAGGTCATAAAACACTAGTTTTTCCGAAATTATTCAGTTTTAACTTCAGTTGACTAGCCGTCTATATAAGCTAAGATCTTAAAATTTGTGTCAAGTTTTGTTGAGCTACCTCGTTAAGGATACAAAATGTCGTATATGGCCTTTTCCATTCAAAAGCTTCAGCTTCTGCTATAAGTAATAGCCTAGAGATCGCTTTTGAAACTTTCTACTACCATTTGTAGTTTTCACTCCCCCTAACACCACATCCTCTCCCGCTACTCTCCAATTGACTCCCTCGTAAGGCTTCTGTCCCTAGGAGAGCCCTTTGGTATTAGCCGGAGGCTTTTTTTCGCCCTTTCAGGGGCCAATTTTTAAAGATCACCCTGTTTATATTCGGATTTGGATATTCGGATTTGATCTCTCGATAGCCCAAAGAAACGGAATACAAAACACTATATGGGATACATAGGTAAGTCCGACGATATTAAACGAGATGCCACCTCCCCGGAATAGGCGTCTTGCAGAATTTACACCTCCCATCCTCGATATTGAAGGTGGTGATGGTATAGCCCCTCCTATCGATCAATAGTTTGTGGCAGTTGTGGCAATAGGTATTGCAGGCATCATGCCCGGGGACATTTCCGATATACACGTAGCGTATCCCCTCCTTAAGGGCTATATCCCTGAGCTGCTCCAGTGTTTTCACAGGGGTGGCCGGCAACCGGTTTAATTTATACTGGGGGAAGAACCGCGAGAAGTGAAGGGGATAATCAGGGCCAAGCTCCCGTACGATCCAACCGCACATCCTCTTTATCATCTCAGGCGCATCTATGTACCCTGGTACCACGAGGGTAATGATCTCAAGCCAGACCCCCTTTTCATGGAGCGTCTTCAAGGTATCGAGCACCGGCTGAAGCCTTCCGCCATTGAGCTTTCTGTATATATCGTCCTCATATGATTTGAGGTTTACGCTGGCAGCATCCAGGTATTGGCAGAGATCCTCAAGCGGCCTTTTGTTTATATACCCATTGGAGACCCACACATTCTTGATCCCCTCCTGCCTGGCGAGCTTCGCGGTGTCATACACGTACTCGTAGTACGATACCGGCTCCGAATAGGTGTAAGCAATGGAAGGCGCCTTCTTCTGCTTGGCGATCCTGACAACATCGGCAGGGAAGAGCTCCGTGTGAGAGACCTCCTCCGGCCTCCTCTGGGAGATCTCCCAGTTCTGGCAGTTAAGGCATCGGAAGTTGCAGCCAGCAGCGGCTATGGAGAATACCTCGGTGGTTGGATAGAAGTGGCTGAGCGGTTTTTTCTCTATCGGGTCGATGTGGACGGCGCAGGGGTTGCCATAGGCGAGGGAATACAGCTTCCCCCCGATATTCACCTTTGACCTGCACACGCTCCTGTCCCCCGGCTTGAGAAAGCACCTGTTCGGGCACACCCCACACTGGACATCCCGGCCGTTCGTGGTATAGTAAAAACCTTCTATGGACCACTTCCAGGGCTTGTCAGGAGCGTCGTTCTTGAAAACATGGCCTCTGATGTCGGCCCTCTTCTCCTCATCCTTACCGGGCCAAAAGCAGTGCCCTTCGGTGGCAAGCAAGAGGGAGAGAAGCCCCATCTCCCTCAGAAACTCTTTTCTTGTCAGCAATCGTTTCATTATTAGTAAGGTCCGACGATAGCTTTGGACTCCGAAGCTCCCTTTCAGATGTATTTTTGTGATTAACTGGTTTGGAACTGAAAGGACGTCAATTCCTCTTCAGGGATTCTTGTCCTTATTCCCAAGAATTCAACTCCAACGACTCGTCCGTCTTTGTCGAAGTCAAGGATTACACCAGGTTGGACCGCTTCTGACTCTGCGATTGCACTCTCATCTAATCGAAAGTAAAGTGTATCGTCCTCTCTGTTCATTATGAATCTCATTTTTTACCCCTCAACCTTGACAAACTCGTAAAAAGTCTTTTCACCTGTCATTGCGAGGAGTCCTTCGGCTATGCTCAGGATAAACTCCACGACGAAGCAATCTCGTAAATTCAAGTAGTTACATTGAAGGAGATTGCTTCGCTCCCGCCCGCCTCGCCTTGCGGACTCGCACCCGCCTGCCAGCGCCTGAAGCGCAGCTGATGGCGGGCAGGTGGCGGGCAGGTCGCTCGCAATGACACTAATGTCGCCTTTTTACGAGACCATCAACCTTCGGTTAAAAAATGCTGTTACTACTTTATTAGGCTGCGCTTGAATATTAATCACAACTCGAAGTCATCTATTTCCATGTTCCTCCATGCGCCGCATAAAATGCCGGGTGCCATCCTCTTGATCTTCAATTTCCTCGGGTTCGCTTATCGCTCTGTCCACCCATTCCTGCTGGATGGATCGCTCTTCAAGCATGTTTTTAAAATGTTTCGTGAATTCCATCGAGAAAATAATACGCCAATATAGACATTGGCGCAATCAACAAAGACTCATAAAGGCCTTTTAGCTATAATTGTACGCGCCGGTATTCCCGAACACTACCTTCGGACTCTGTATATTGCCGTGACACTCGGGTTAGGTCAAAGGTAGTATACTATCACTTCCACTACCCCTTCAAGAGAACCGCAGTGCTCGCTGCCTTGAGCAGGATAAGTGCCACGATGGCCGCTTGAATACCCAGCAGCGGTATCAAAAGGGTTCCGATCGCGAGGGTTCCCGTACCTGCACCGACAAGGTCAGCGGCGAGCAGGCCTGCTGCGGGGCTCCTCTCCTCCCCTATCATCTCTGCGGCAATGGGAAACTGAACCCCGCATAGCAGGGAGAAGAAAAAGCCGTACAGGAAAAAGGCAAGCTCCGGCATCACAGCTCGATAAAACGCCACCCAAACCAGATAGATCGTAAGCAAGAGGATCATCCCTGCCTCCGCCTTGATGAGCCTATTCCTGCCCCTGCTCTTCCACCTGTTCCCCAGGATGGCGCCCGGCAGGAGACCGAACAGGAAGGAGGTGATTACCACACCTACCTTGAGATAGACAGAGCCGTAGAGCACCTGGAAGGAGAACAGGATCAACATCTCCACACCCATGACGGCAAACCCGGTTGAAAAGAGAACAAACTCCTCCTTTCGTATCATGGACACATACACCGCAATCACTGCGATGAGCACCGCTACGAACCAATTGGGGGAGGTCCCGTACTTCCTAAACCACTCCTGGAACATGATATGGATAACCCTGGGTCGAAGGTCCGTGTTCACGGGCTCATCCGGATCGATGGATTGGTTGATGAACCGGATTCTCTCCGTTGTCACGTTTCCGTGGTAAAAGCCCTCGATATACGACGTGGCAATCGATCTCTTTCTCAAGTTCAGCGGGATATCCGCGGAAAGCGCCTCATCGCTCGCGAGAAAGTAGATCTCCTCGCCGGGGATGAGGAGCACATGACGGAAGTGCGCCCGTATCGTATTGTAGATGGACGATAATTTCTTGACCTGCTCCTGTGAGAGATAATTGGGGTTTGCCAGGAGCGAGAATGAAAGAATGCCGTCCCTTGTCAGGATCTTTTTGCAGCAGGAGAAAAACTCGGTCGTATAAAAACGGTTTATCTGGAAGGTATCCGGCTCCGGCAGATCCAGGATAATTGCAGAATAGCGATGATGAGATGTGGCGATATATCTCCTTCCATCGGCAAAAACGGTGGTGACCTTCCCCTTGGGATCGAGCAGGCCGTAGGTGCGTGCCGTAGTGATCAACGCAGGATCGAGTTCCACATAGTCAATGCTGCGGGGGGAGTATTTCAAGATCTCATCCAAGGTCTCGCCTATGCCGCCGCCCACCAGCAGGACGTTCTCTAGATGATCGACCTGGGAGAGGGGATAGTGCACCTTTTCCTCTGCTGCGGTAATACTAAAAGTAGAGTAGATCGGCGACCCGGACTCCCAGATGGTGTACTGCCCCTCTTCCCTGGTGAGTACGATTCTTCCATAGGGTGATTCCCGGTAGCTGACAATATTCTGGCCATACTGGTCTTGAAGGGTTTTGAGCTCAAAGTCCTTTTCAAGGGCGACGTAAAGGAAGACAGCAACCGATGCAAGGCTTACGGCGAACAGGAGATATCCCCTTGCATAGATAAGAAGGACAAGGCAGATAAGGATCAGCAGCGATGATGTGATGACGATGATCTGAAAAGGGCTCAGGAGATATACCAGGATGAAACTGAACAGAACCCCGCCTGCTATGTCGCCGATATTGTCGGTTATATACAGCTGCCCCGAGCTAAATGCTCCCCCCTGCCGTCTGATAACGGAAAGTGAGTAGGGGAGCAGAAACCCTATCAGAAATGCATACGGGGCGCTGAATGCGAGTATGAAGAAAAAGATGGGGTAAAAGCCGGGCGCTTCACCGTGGATGAAGATGGTATCCCTGAACACCCGTATCGCGCTTATCTGAATAAGTGGGAAAAGCGCCGTTGCCAGGGCGATTACCGAGTAGATAGCCACCGACTTTTTGGTGAATGATTTCGAGACAAGGGAGCCGAACCCACCCACGAGCAGCCAACAAAAGAGGACGAGGGAGATCGTAATCTCATTGCCCGCGAACTGGGAGAGAAACTCTCGCACGGTAATGATCTGAATCGCGATAGAGGATATCCCCGTACCGATGACGGATATGACGATGAGGCTGGTCAGATTCATGGAACCGACGGAGGCTAGGGGCCCGTGTCACGGTTTCAACACCTCACTGCAACACCGAGACCCGCGTTATTTCGCCTTCCCTTCTTCAAATGCCTGAACCTGGTAGGTAGAGACCTGGAGTTTCTCCTTCCTCCAGCTATCGTGAGAAAGGCCTGCCTTCATGCAGAGATGCGTTAAGAACTCCTCCTTATCGGATAGCTGGTCCCACACTTGAGGGAGAAAGGTGGCCTCATGGTACCCCTTCTTTATAATTACCCCATCCTTTCCGGGCCTCAGCTTGTTCAAAAGGTCCTCTGCATCGCTATAGGTAAGTTCCTGAGGGGCGGTGAGTATGCTGATCTCGATCTCTATCTTGTCGAACTCCTCCCTCGTTAACGGAGGAAATCGAGGGTCCTTGAAAGCGGCATTAATGGCGTTTTCCCGTATCCCCTCGATCACCGTCTCCCGGGGTATGATATGCCCGATGCAGCCCCTCAGGTTGCCGTCAATGGTAATGGTTACAAAGGTGCCCAGTTGTTCCTGAAATTTCTCCGGCAGGCCTTTCCCATCGATTGGCGGCTGCTCCACCTTGTTCAACCTATTTTTAATGGTGCTTCTGGCTACCATCACAAGGTAGTTCCCCTCATCTTCAGACAGCCAATCTGCCGTTTCCATCGTTCTCTCCCCCTTCTTATCAGACAAATAGGTTCTGCGCTCCCCCTTTCCCTTTGACCGGTCATCACCCAAACATAAGGCCCCGAAACAAACGGCATTGAAAACCATGAACGCAAGGGCAAGGAGGAGGAGTTGTATACAAGGTCTTTTTTTAGTCACGGATGTATTTTGTGATGTGCGATGTTTACGATACTATCCCAACCTTTGAACCCTGAACCCATGAACAATGACAACCGTTTGAATAGCATCTTGTATCATTTTGCGAAATCTGTCAAAATCATTTTTAGTATGACGCACATCACCTACCTATTAGGTCAAACCGTTGAGGCAAGAAACAGGCTTCTTGAGCAAGAGCTTCGCCTGAACCATGTCGATCCCATGAATTGCCTCTATATAACCCCATCGCGCGCCATGGCCATGGAGCTGGAAGGCCGGGGCCCAGGCTCGATGAACAGGCGAATAGACGCCCTCTCATCTCTCATAGAAAGGGTATTTTATGACGATATCTTCTATCAATCGTTTCAGGGCTCCTCTTTTATGGATGACGCCATACAGGAGTTGGCGGTACACCTGATCCTTGAGAGAAGAAATGCTACACCCGAGGGTCTACGAGACTTTTTCCCCTTATTTTTCTCCTCCGCCAGGGCTGAGATCCTCGCCGGTGTCTATCGCCATATCCTGGGGTTCTTCTCGCTCTTGGTGAACAACAACTTCGAGGACGAATATGTGGAGGCACTCTCACGCAGGATAACACGATCGGATGAGCAAACGCCCGGGGCCGGTGAGAAACGGTATGCCCTCGACACAGACCTCGCCTTGCTTTTCGGCGACTATGAGGAATTCAAGAGGAGCAATCATCTCTATGATAATGACGACATCACCAGCAGCGTCCGGTCATTCCTCGCCGAAGGCAACACACCGGGCATCCTGAAGGATATTGATGTTCTCGTATTCAATGGTTTCACCAGCATCACAAGGGCAGAAGAGACCATCATCCTGTATCTATTCGACCATGCCGACGAGGTGATCTGGCCCCTTGATTGTGATCCGGTCCCTGAGGAGCCCATAACCGCATTTATAGGGGCAACCGGCGGAAGAGGCGATACCGATACCGGACGATACGAGGCCTTCAGGATATTCTCATCCATCGGCTCCATGTTGAAAAAAATGGAAGAGGCGAGATACCCCACTACCTTGAAAAGGGCCTTGCCGGAAGAGTTTAAGAATCCCTTTGCAGCGGGGCTCTACCGGTCAGGCAGATACGATGACCGGGGTGAACGGGCCATACACATAAAATCCTTCAACGCAAGGCTTGATGAGGTACGGGGAATCGCAGGCGAGATAAAGAGGATCTCGAGGGAGAGGGGAAAAGGGGGGATCCATGAAGTAAGGGTCATATTCCCTGATCTGGCCCAGTATAGCTCCCTTGTCTACGAGGTCTTCCCCGCATATGGAATCCCCTTCAATACCACAAAGGGCCTACCACTCTGCTCATCCCCGTTGGCCAGGCTCTTTCTGCTGATGCTCGACATACCCCTCAATGACTTTAGAAGGCAGGATATCCGCGCGTTTCTCACCTCCGGACTCATCTCTCCTGCTACGAACACTATGGACAAGGAGGATAAGGCCCGGTGGCTCACGCTCCTGGAGGGGCAAGGCGCCTTTTTTGGCGGTGAAAAGAAGGGCGATAGCGAGATATTCCCTGAAATACCCATCGACAACAACGGGGGCACGGCAGCTCATGGATGGACAGAGACGGTGGATCTGGTTGCCGGGCAATGCGGCATTCAGGGCGGAGCGATCGTGCCGGAATGGCTTTCCCGGGCACGGGATTACTTTTTCTCCCGTTACCGCATGCTCGGCACGGAGAAGAAGCCCCGCCTTCTCACTGAGTACCACAACTTCCTTTATCACCTGTTCTATGTGCATGAGAACGTCAAACCCTTTGAAGATCTCCTGCACACCAACGATCCAGGAGCTTTCGTGCAAGCCCTGTTTCGCCTTCTTACCCTCTTCAGCGTTCAGAAAAATATCCTGGTCCTGTTCAAGGATGAGACTGGTCTCACGCGGGAGGCAGCTGAGAAGTGCATACAAAGGGATATCAGGGCCCTGAACACATTGAAAGACCTGGCCGTGAAAACGGCAAGGGAACTGGAAAAGACAGAGCTTTTTATGCCGTCACGCGGGGCCGGCTCCCTGCTTGAGCGCTTCAGAAGGGGTTTTGCCGGCCTGGTGAGCCAATCCAGGCTCAGGGAGACCTTTCACAGGGGCGCCGTCGATATATCCGAATGGGCCGATATCATCGGATGCTCCCCTGATCATATCTTTGCAGGAGGTCTCTCCTCGGATGAATTTCCCCTTAAGGAACCGGATGACTTCATCAAACCTGAGAGCTCCGCCCCGTATCTCAGGAGAACAGACCTCACCGACCAATCGCGGTATCTCTTCACCCACCTTCTGAGGAACTACCGGCAGGATCTCTATCTTTCCTATCCCAAAAGAATAGCCGATAAAGAGGCGCAGCCCTCACCCGTGCTCTTGGATATGATATCCATCATGGAGAAGGAAGGGTCCTCGCCCTCTCAGGGGACCGAAGCCCTTGAGCGCTCATTTCCCTGGGATCAAAATCCCTGCTTTACGAGCAGCGAAGAGCTCTTGAATGCAATCGAGGTGGAACAAAAGGTCGCCATCCCCTCGAAGCGGGGCTCATTCTCCCATGACCATATCATCCTGGGCACTGACAGGCTGCTCAATGAATCGATCATACGGGGTGTCGGCTGCCTGCTCGCCCGGAACTGCGCGGATGGTCTTACCGAATATGACGGGCTGGTCTCCGGCTCACCCGCCTTCCGCCGATTTCGTTCCAACCCCAGGGGGCCCATCTCCCCCTCGAGGCTCGATACGATCGCCAACTGCCCCATGCACTATCTCTTTCAGGGTATCTACGGCCTCGAGCCCATCGAGGAACTCGACCAAGAGCTCCCCCCCAGGGACCTCGGATCCCACGTGCATGCCATCTTAAAACTTATCTTCGAAGAAATAAAGAAATGCGGTCATAACGTCGCCTCCATCGGGCTGCCACGTGCATTCGCCCTGGCACGGGAGACCAGCACGAGGTATTTCTCCCAGCTCGCGTATCTGGAAGGGCTTGATTTCTTCGAGACCCAGAAAAGGGATATCATGGACGGCCTTGAGACGGAATCCATCCTGGCCGTTGGGGGTCTTCCGAAACGACAGGGCCTGATAGCCCAACTGCTGCGTTTTGAATCGGAACATCTCAAAAACGAGGAACTCATAGGTCTCGAGCAGGGGTTCGGGGATGAGGAAACCAATCCGGTACGGATGGGCAAAATACAGCTTCGGGGTTCCATAGACCGTGTTGATAGGCTAGATGAGAGAGAAGAGGTGTATCTCATCTATGACTACAAAACGGGCAGCGCACCCGGACCGGGTGCGGTCAAAAAAGGACTCTCCTTTCAACTCCCCAGCTATATTGCGGCCCTTGCTGCAGAAAGGGATGCAAAAGCTGTCGCAGCCAGGTATTACCTGATCAACAGAAAACACCTCGCCGGGAACAATCCCCTTTCATCCCCCATCGGCTCTCATGTCCCGCAAAAGGCGGGTATCGATCTGACAGGGGTCACGCTCATGGGAAAGTACGTCAACACCCTTATGGATCTCCTGGACGAGGGGGTCTTCCATCATTCTACCGATGAACTCATGTGCTCCTTTTGCGAGTTCAGATACGCGTGTTACAAAAACACCCGGCGTATGGCCCACCTCGTTGACTCTGGAACCTCCCCCGAGCTTTACTCAGGGAAGAAAAACCTGGAGAGATGGAAAGAGGTTGAGGGATTTCAGAAGAGGTGGAAAGAGGTCCAGGCAAAGATGGCCGAGCCACGGGAGGCCAAAAAGGAGGAAAAGAGGAGCAAAGATCTCGAGCAGGTGCTGGAGTTTAAAAGGTGGCTCGCGGAAAAACGCCATTCCCTTCCCTTGGATCAGGGCTATATCGATGAGATACTGGCATCCATAGAGGACTACCAGCATTGATGGTCTCCTAAAAAGGCTCAAAAACATGTCATTTCGAGTGAAGCGAGAAATCTTATCAATATAACATGCTGAAAATACAAGATTTCTCCTTGCAGTCGAAATGACGATTCAAGAAATACGACTTTTTACGACTTTGTCAATGGTAATCCGCCTCGGAATAGCGGCACTGGCATTTGTCATGGGCCTGCTTGTGAGGATGTTTCTGGATGTGAAGCTCCAATTGTTTAAAAATTATAGTTGAAAAATTAAAAAACTATGATATATTTTCTATCATCTTTTGATATATTATCTACTAAGTTTGGCAAACATGCAGTGGCGCTATAAGCAAAGATGGATTTCGGAACGCATTCGAAAGGCGACATCTTTTTCTTCCATTGTGGTCCTTACCGGAGCCAGGCAAACCGGGAAGAGCACATTACTGCGTTTTGAGGATCCTTTTAGGTCCTGGCATTATATTACCTTGGATGACCTGGATACGCTTTCAATAGCGAAAAACAGGCCCGAAGAACTCCTCGCTTTCTCGGATCGGCTCATTATCGATGAGGTCCAGCGAAGTCCGGATCTCCTTCTATCTGTCAAGCGGGCTGTTGATGACAATCGCGAGAAAAGATTCATCCTCTCAGGGTCTGCCAACCTTTTACTTATGAAATCGGTCTCGGAGAGCTTGGCCGGCAGGGCTCTATACTTCGACCTTCTCCCTTTTGCGTGGGGGGAAGAAAACGAAAAGGAATTCCCTCAATGGATTACCCACTTGCCGGAGAATGAACCGCCTTCTCAGGCTCAATCTGCAAATCCGCTCCCCGAATCCCTGCTTCTCAGGGGCTTTATGCCGCCCCTCTTGTTTCTAACCGATACAGAACAGATGAGTGAGTGGTGGAAGGGGTACATTCGGACCTACCTTGAGCGCGATCTACGAGATCTCACACAGATTAACAATATACCTGATTTTCGAAAAATGATGGGTCTTCTTGCCATGCGCAGCGGCCGGATTCTGAAGCAAAGTGAGATCGCGAGAGATGCGGGATTATCTCAAGCTACGGCGGGGCGTTATATCAATTTACTCGAAATCAGCGGGCTTCTGGTAAAACTTACGCCTTACAGCAAGAATATTTCTAAAAGGCTCGTTAAGTCTCCTAAGGCCTACTTTATTGATCCTGGCCTGGTTTGTGCCCTAAGCGGCTTCAATGATATGGATATGATTCCGGCTTCATTCAAAGGTTCGCTGTTTGAGTCATTCGTTTGTCTTAACCTCCTTGCCGTTGCCAGGGTCGCGCGAGGGGAGCTCTACTATTTCCGAACCCAGGGGGGAAAAGAAAAAGAGGTGGATTTTATCCTTGAAGTAGATAGGAAAATTATCGCGATTGAGGCAAAACATTCAACAAGGGTGGGATTCAGGGACACGGAGAATCTATTTTTCCTGAAAGACATGTTGCCAAACTGGGCAGCCGGACTCATCATTTACAGCGGCACCGATGTCATCAAACTGGCCAACGACATCTTCGCTGTTCCCTGCACGATGATTTAGGCAATCAACGCTTCAATCGTTCCATGGCCTAAATAGACAGAATTACTGAAGGGTAGCAGGTGCATCCAACCTTGCCTACATGGGCATCCGCTTTATCCCCTCTTTTTTCCCTCTCCCGATTCTCTTTTTCGGAATCCCGTATTATTTAACCAACATAGTCAACTACGTACCGGATTACAGATCCCCTCTCCACCAGTCTATTCGTAGCACAGCATATCGAACAGATGACCTTATCAAGGGAAGAGCAGTACCTTTTTCCTTTTTTGTTGAACCAGCATTTTGCCATCGATCGCCTTCCTGTTAGGGTGCCTTTTTAATATGAGGCATAGAGATTGATAAGCGCTTCTTCAAGTACATTGAACTTCTTCGTACTCTTGAAATCCATTTCTAGATCATACATTGCATGAATAATGTCTATGTTTTGTCGAATCTCATCAATGATCTTGCCGGCTGCGTCATTATGGGAGCTAATTCCCCAACCTGCTCCACTGCCCCGCGAGAAAGACACAACATAAATTCCGGTTCCATCAGGGGATGCGTTATAACTTAGGTCCGGCGGATTTCCAGCAAACATCTGATTCTTAAGAAGTCGAAGGATTTTAGAGACACTAAACGATTCCGGAAAATACAGCATGAGATCAAATGAGAGGAAATAATCGAGGACCGAACAGGTAATCGTTCCTCTACAATACCATGGCGGGGTACCATTAAAGGATAAAGGTCTTTTCGGGTCTTCGAGCAAAAAGATAAGCTCGCTTGCAGAGCAAGGATAATCTTTATCTTCGATATCTGTTTTTGGGTATCCGTTCTTGTAGCTCCTTATCCATAGCCCACTAGAATCTACCCCCTTTAGTGCCGCAGGCCAAAGATATTGCAAAATGATATTGTTAACCTCCTTTCTTTGATCCGGATTAACGAGACAGACCCTGCGAGAATTCAGCAAAGGATCTTCTTTGTTGGCTTCCAGGTATTTCTTCAATTCACCAAGTTGCCAGCTCCTGCGATAATCACTGTGATCCACGCAAACCTCCTGTTGTTAAAAAGCTGCATCTTCGCGGGTTGATGTCCACCGCCTGATTCATTCTGCTGCGAAACCAGCCGGTGTTTTCATGGATAAAAAAGGGACACCTCAGTTACAGTAAACTGGGAGTCTGTTTTCTTTACGGCAGAAAGTGAGGTTCATCTCTAATAGCGGCCAGGCACTCATCCAAGGATAATTCCGTGTAGATCTCACGCCATTTCCCTGTGTGCCTCATATAGGCAAGGTTAAAGCGATCATTGCCGACATAGTGCAGACGGGCAAATTCGGCATCAAAGTACGGTGAAATGGCATTTGGACCAGGGCAGGCATACTTCGAGCAGAAGTAAAAGTAATTGAGATGCCATTTTGAATAGATGTCAACGATGTAGTTAAATTGTTCATCTTCTCGAGGGGGCTTGACATGCAGAGGCTTTAGAATAGAGTCAACGAGCTCGCCTGCCTTCACCTCCAATTGTGCTTTAATAGGCTCCGGCACTCTAGGCTTGGGCTGCCTTTGAGAGCTTTTGACCCATATCTTTTGTCTCTTTGCCATGCTGTCCTCTCCTAAAAAACAAGCGCAGTTTGCTGTGTGTTAGATTTATTCGGCCACAGAACGAATGCCTCAATTCCCCGTTAAATACCAGCCGCAGCAGATAATGGAGTGATCTGGAGCAATTGTTTCTGTATTTGATGATGATTATTGCAGTGCCTTCAAGACTTTCTCGTTCACGATGTTCTTCTCGGTGGAGAGGAAAAGAAAGAACTTCCTCAATGCCACCGTGAGTTCATCTGGGCTGGTTGAATCCCAAACTTTTCTTTTCCACCATCTCTTGAAATGGGTATTTACCATTCCTTTAGTAATCTCCTCAATTCTTTCAACGTCTGTTCGCCGACAAATAAAGTCAATGAACAGTTCGACTATGGATGTGTGCTTTCGCGCGGTTCTCTCTGAGTATTTGGTCAAAAGGAACTGGTGAAATTCCTGATTCAAACTCAGTAAGAATTGTCGGAATGGTTCCCTTTTTTCTTCGGCTTCCTGCATCACCTTGAAAAATTCATCCATCTTTTCACCGGGTATGATCACTTTTCCCTCATAAACTTTTGCCATGGCGTCGTGCTCCTGAATTGTTCTCCCTCTTCAATACGCAACTCTACTTATGAGCCGCTCGGTGAAGGCGGCTCGTCTTTTCCGAGTCGGGCTCCATGCTGCTGTTGGCCGGCAGTTTTGTTGGAGAATGGAATTATTGAATTTCAAGTCAGACCAAGCTATCTTATTAATATTTCAGGATACCGGTCGTGATCGGACACCCGATTGTGGCCCCATGTCTTTTTGCAAGCATCTGTCTGACTTCATTTATTGTAATTAATTTTCCTTTGGGTATGCTTTTCATGATTTCATCGACTTCCTGTCATTATTTTTCATTCAGAATATCGGGCAGGTTTTTTATTGCCTTTTCAAGGGGGATGAACTCGATGCCTTTTTCAAAGAGATGATGGGGGCCGCCGTACAACAGAAGTGGTTTGGCCATGGGATAATCCTTGAGAAATGCCTTTAGGCCCGACATCTCCCTGGGCCTAACAGTTGATGTCCGCT
>Ga0307434_1000914_pt1 | contig 17290 bp, 15 predicted proteins | sample SalMarWE160220MG_FD_202156 | JGI IMG/M metagenome (GOLD analysis project Ga0307434, IMG submission 202156) | Salt marsh sediment microbial communities from the Plum Island Ecosystem LTER, Massachusetts, United States - WE1603-220 | ecosystem: Environmental > Aquatic > Marine > Intertidal zone >... | reverse complement strand
TGGAGATAGAGCCTGAAAGAGTTCCTTTGGTTCAGAAGTCGTTGATTCGCAGGTGCAATCAGAACGGAAAAACTGTGGTGACAGCCACGGAGATGCTGGAGTCCATGATGCATCAGCCCACGCCGACCAGAGCCGAAGTCAGCGACGTGGCAAACGCGATACTGGACGGAACCGACGCGACTATGCTTTCCGGAGAAACCGCGGTTGGAGCGTATCCTGTGGAGTCCACTGCCATGATGGTTCGGATAGCCTTGGAGACAGAAAAGGCGGCGAAAAGCAGCGTGGAGGACAGGGGATTCGTTAACATCTCCGATACTGTGAGCAGGTCCATCCAGCGGATATGCGGCAGCATGCCCCTGGACAAGGTGGTTACCTTAACTCGGTCAGGCTACACCGCTAAGATGATATCAAGATTCAGGGTTAAGCAGCCGATAATCGCGGTTACGCCGAACCCTGTGGTTAAGAAGCAGCTGGAGCTGGCTTACGGTGTGGTTCCCGTAAGTTACGATTACCCCCAAGAGGACGACAGGATACTGGCCGTCGCAAACAAGCTTCACAGCATGAATCTGCTAGACGACGAGGACACCGTGCTATTCACAGCCGCCTTCAGAACCAGAAAGAAGCACGCCAGCAACCTCATAGAAATACACCAAATCAAAGAACTCCTAGACCTAACAAGAAAAGACTGAACCACACACTCATATTAGGAGCCTAATAACAGTGCTATGTTGAAAACAGTATTTTTTCTGAAAAACCACAAAATATGATGTTTTATTCTCTTCTTTGGACTACTATTTTGCATTTTGTGGCTAGGGCGGCTATTGCGCCTAGTGCTGCCAGCCAGGGAGCAAGAACAACGCCGATAACTCCGACTGTGGCAGGTATCTCCAGCAGAACCTCGCCTTTCTCGTTCTTCACAATTATTCTGGTGACGTTGCCTTCATGAAGCAGCTCCTTCACCCGCTCAATAAGATTGTCAGCGGCAACAGAAAACTCCTCGCTGCTCACCTTCGCAACTGGGGCTCCGCAGACGGAGCAGAACTTGTCGCCCTCATCCAGCTTGGCGCCGCACTTTACACAATAGGACAAAGCATAACACCTCTAAGAAACTTTCATCAAATACCAAGTTACACGCAATCTTTTATCGGTTATGGTGCCTCAGCCGTTGACAGCAGAGAATCAGGCTTTCTTGAATTCCTCGATTACCTCGTCTACGGTCTTGATTTCTGCGCCATAAATTTTCTCAAGATACTTTAAGCCTTCCTCATGGTCCTTGCGGGTGAAAGCCTCCACCCCATCGCGGGGAACAACTATCTTGTAGCCGCGATAGAAGGCGGAGGCAGCCGTGTGCCTAACACAGATGTGAGTGTGCAAACCAACCAGAACCACCGTTTCCACGCCCAAGCCCTTGTAAAGGCTGCGAAGAAGCTCATCAAGACCCGTCTCATAAAAGCCGCTGTAGACCCGCTTCTCCAAAACAAAATCGTTTTCCGAGGGCGCAAGCTCCGGGATAACCTCGGCGCCCGGCGTCCCCTTTATGGCATGTCTGCCCCATCTCTCGGTGACTTCGAAGTCGTTGCTGAAGTGGGCGTCGTTAGAGTATATCACGGGCACCCCATGCGCTCTTGCTGCTTGGATCAGCTTCTGGACGGGCTGAATGATTCTTGAGGCTCGCTTAGTCTTCAATTCGCCGGTAACAAAATCGTTTAACATGTCAAGCACTATAACAGCCATTCGAGACATACTATTCTCCCCTACAGTATACACTGTTTTTATTGCTTATCTAGATTCCGTTTCAGCAAGTCCACAGACTATGTCGCCCAAGAAATGGGCATAATTTGATAGCCAACAGAGCATGCAATCAGTCTGATTAACGTTTACAGATGAAAGTGTCAACAAAGCATATTTCTGTGCGGTCGAGTATGATAGAGGAGAAAATTGACCCGAATCTACGTTTGCCGAAAATGCAGAAAAAGATATTCCCCCGAAGAGTTTAAGCAGAGCCATTTCTGTCGTGACTGCGGAACATACCTGACCGCCAGAATCGTGACTTCAGCTAGCCACAGCAGACGCACAGCAACAGCGAAAACAGAGACAGAAAACAGGGCTTCAGGGGACCAGTGGCTTCCCAGAGGCTACGAAGTGCGCGAGGGACAGGTGAAATTCATCGAGGAAGCCGCCAAAGCGCTTGAGAACCGCCAAGTTTTTGTGGGCAGCGCCCCCTGCGGCATAGGAAAGTCTCTTGCCTCTCTACTCAGCGTTCTGCCCAGACTAGGAGAAAACAAGCTGCTGATCAGCTTCAGAACTAGGAGCCAACTGCACATTTTCCTCAAAGAGCTGAGGGGACTGGAGCGGCCTCCCTTGACGGTATCATTCTTCAGCAAGCAGGACATGTGCCCGCTGCGGATGAAAACTGGAGGCTTATACTTCGATTTTCTTGAGGAGTGCAGGAGACTTAAAGAAAACTGCGAAACTGGCACTAAACCTTTCTGCAGATTCTACTGGAACATGACAAAAAAGAGGAGGCAAGCCGAGGAGCTGGCTCTGGACTGTGCCCGGAAAATCCTTGACCCCAAAGAGGCTGTTCAGCGGATGGCTAAGAGTGGCTTCTGTGCGTATGAGGCGCTGAAGCGGGTTCTCGGCAAGGTACAGATTTTTCTTGGAACCTACAATTACACCTTTAATCCGCCTGTTAGAAAGGCTCTGCTGCAGAGCTGGGGAGTAGACCTGTCCGATGTTTATCTCATCGTTGACGAAGCCCACAACATACCGACCTTCGCTCGGGAGCTTCTCTCTGACCGGATGGCGCCGAACACGGTTGAGAACGCCCTCAAGGAAACCGAAAACTTTGAACACAAAAACTTGGGGGAAGTTCAGGATTACCTCAACGTATTAGACGACAACCTTTTCCCGCACATCCAGAAGAGTTTAGGAAACACGAATCTTAAACTGCTGGATCCCCAGGACCTCGCGGACAAATTCCTTGAGTGGAGCGGAACATCAAGCGAGGAAGCCGCGGAGACTCTGCATGAATATGGAGAATCTGTTAGGGAGAGGCGTCAGGAGCTGGGGTCTGACAAGATTTTCAGTTACGCCCATCGGGTAGGCGACTTTATGGAGAACTTCTTTCAGAGAGTCGGGAAAGAGTATGTTCACCTGGTCCAGAAGGATTGGGGGGACAGAGTCTATCTGGAGGTCAGAAGCTTGGATGGCAGGGAGATAACGGATCAGGTTCTACGGCAGGCACGGGGAAGCATTGTTATGAGCGGTTTTCTTTCTCCCCCAAAAGTTTACAGGGACCTGATTCTTCGCAGCCCGAAGGATGTTCATCTACGAGAATTTGACTCTCCGTTTCCTGCTGAAAACAGGTTGATATTGGCTGCGGGGGATGTTTCTTCGAGGTTTGAGCGGAGAACTGACCGGATGCTGAAGAAATGGACAGAATACATCGAAGCCATATCAGCTGCGAATGAGGGAAACATGGCAGTCTTTTTCACCAGCTACAGTCTGATGGACAGTATTCTTTCGCACATTGACTTTGAGCGGCGGATGATTGTGGAGAAGCGCAGAACCAGACGAAGCGATGTGATGGATAAGCTGACCAGCTCAAAAAGAAACGCATTGTTTGGGGTTATGGGCGGAAAATTCAGCGAGGGAATGGACTACCCAAACAATCTCCTAACCTGCGTAGCAACCGTGGGGCTACCCTATGCTACGTGGAGCGTGTATCAGAAGGCGCTGATAAGCTACTATGACTCCCAGTTTCCGGGAAGGGGAAGAGATTACGCTTATCTGACGCCGGCCATATTCCGTTTGGTTCAAGCGTGCGGGCGCGTCCATCGGTCAGCCAAGGACAAGGGCTGCATAGTGATGTTGGATGAACGGGTTGCCCGTCCAGACATCAGGAGGTTGCTGCCGAGCTACTATCAGAAAGAGATGAGAATAGTTGGGAATCCCGTGGAATGCAGAGAAAACATAGCAGCCTTTTGGGAGAAGCACAGGAGACTTTCCTGACGCTGAAAAGCGGTGATCATTAAGGTTAACCGAGTTTTTTGGTGTTTCAGTGGGTGGGTGAGTTTTTAGAATAGTTTTATTATGTGGTTTCGCCAGCTATTTAGCATGCTTTATTTCAGGAATGACTTATAGGTGCCTTAATCAATTATATAGAATGGTGAAAAGTTGGAAAAAAAGCGTAAAGTTCGGCGAAAAAGCTTCGCGGCACGTGAAGACTTCTTAGACCGAATGAACAGCATTGCCAAAGAGAACGATCTTAGCCTATATGCTTTTGTGAATGAAGTTTTTGCGTTGATTTTGAGGGCTAACGAGCTGGGAATAAACGTCAGCACTTTGATTGATTCACGTGAGTTGCTTAAATCGGCTAAGGAGGGCGGATTTACGCTTGGCTTAGAACGTTTGTGGTATGAAATGGCGGAGATTGCATACGCCAATTCGCGGAAGAAGTCTCTCAAAAGTTGGTTTGACGCTGGTGTTTGGTTTGCTAAACGGTATGTTACCGAAGAGACTGATGAACCGTTTGAGGCTTTCAGTAACGATTTGAAAGAGTTCACTTGGAATATTCCCGAACTGGAAGTGAGTAATGCAGGGGACACCGTTTCAGTTCGTACAGTGAGTCCGAGATTCACGGAAGCATACACATTCTTGTTTGCGTCTTTCCTTGAGGGTGCTCTGGAAACTTTTGGGTACAAGATTGATAGCAAGGAGGTTTCTAGAGGGATTATCCGTTTGGAGGCTGTTAGGAGTCAACGTTAGATGGCTGTACTAATGAATAGAAATATAAATTGAGGAAGAGTACGGTTGAGCATGGTTAGGAAGTAAAGGTATGTCTAGGAGTAAGGATAAACGGCTTGTTTACGTTCCTGGCGACCTTGTTGAAGGCGTCAAAGAGATTTCTAGGGGACGTGGCAAGTCGCTAAGCCTGTTCGTCGGTGAAGTTCTGAGGATGGCTCTAAAAGCGAACAGATTGGGGTATTCTCCTAGAGAGGCAGCAGATTTTTTGGAGGTTATGCAAGCCCAGCGGAATTTGGGTGGTGCCTTTGTGCCAGCAGATGTTTTAACCTATTTGAATGACAAAGCGTGCGAGGCTGAGGTGGAGCAGTTAGAGAAAAAGTGGTATGAGAGTGGGAAGTGGCATGGGAAATATTTGAACGAAAAGTTTGATGACCCTGTTCATGCGTTTAAGAAGTTTCTTGAGGCGACACGGTGGGATTTAAGTGAGGTTGAGGTTAGACAGAATGGGCGTATAATAAAGTTTAGGTGTATTTCGACGTTGCTTACGGGGAAGGCGACGGAGCTGCTTGCCCAGTTCATTGAGGGTGCGATGCACGGCATAGGTTACCAAACGGCTAAGTGTGATACCTTGAAGGGCATGATACTTTTGGATTTTGAGAAATGATTTTTTTTGACTTAAACGAATGTGTATATTGTGGCATGATTTGACTCTTGATATTTACTGGTTTGTTTCGTCTGTTAGTTTTGTTCAAAATTTCTTTATGTCTATTTTATCTTGCGATACGCGATTCTGCTCAAATTCTTTCGCTGACACCAGAAAAAGTATTTAATTAAATGAAAAATCGTCATAGATAGGTCGTTTTTATGCACGCACAATGTAGTTTTCCAAGAAATGTATACATTTTGTCGCTCCCCCAAGAAAATGCGCACGTTAAATATAAATACTCGTTTAACGAAGCGGAATAGGTTGGTAAGGCGAAAGCTGATTTAGTCAGCGATCGCTCCAATTAACAAAAAGGAGAAAATAGAAAAAATGCAAATAACCAAAAAACTATACACAACCCTAATCATAACAGTACTAACAGTATCAGCAATTATGGCAGCCATACCAATGGCAAGCGCACTCAGCAATGCACCAGGCCTTTACGTTCCAGCATCCACTCCCACAGTTGCCAGATCTTCTGGAACTGTTGGGAGCAAGGTGATGGTTGTTGGTAACGCTACTAATGGAACAGCCTCTCCATTCAGCACCGTTACAATATACTGGGACAATCTAGCCGGTAAAGTTCTAGGCACAACAGCCGCCAACGCCGGTGGTACTTGGGCGATAAACGTAACGATTCCTTCAGCAACAAACGGAGTACACTATATTGTAGCCAAAGATGATGGAGCCGCTCAGGGTGCACAGTTTACTGTAAATTCAAGCCTCAAGTCCAGCACTGACCCGAGCACTTTTGGACCCCCATATGATGCAAAAGTTTTGCCAGGCGACGCTCTCACACTCACTGGTCACGGTTACAGTTCGAACAGTGCCGTTACCGTAAGATTCCACAATGCCACGGCTAATATCACCCTTGCTTCCCCAGCTATTACTACAAATGCTACCGGTTCGTTCCAAGCAGTTGTCGTTGTTCCTACTGTTGCAGTGGATTGGTACGGTGACTGGACTGTGAATGCCACTGACGCATCAGATGTTTTCGCAACTTCTAACATCTTACTTGACTACTACATTACCGTGTTTCCTCCAAGCGGTCCTCCAGGCATCACTATCATGATGCTGGGCAGAATTCCACCGAATCAGGGCTACACACTATTAATAGATACAACACAAGTAGGCAGTGGCACTTCTGGTACAGACGGCACTTTCACGGCTACATATGAAACACCCGCATTGATAGGAACCGGAGCTCACGATATCTACGTAAGATGGGTAATTGGTATTAATGCCTTTAATAGAAGCGCAACATTCACCGTGGGATCTGCACCTACTCTAACGCTAGGTGCTACGGAGGGCGTAGCTGGAGCTGTAATCACCATAAGCGGTGCAGACTTCAGTAGCCTTGCTGGCATCACTCTGTACTTTGACGACACAGTCGTTAATAGCACTACCCTAGATAGCCGCTTCGGTCCAACAGGATTCACTGGCGCCTTCACCGATCTTGAATTTACCGTTCCGTCCCTTACGCCCAAAGTCTACACGCTTAAAGTCATAGATCAATATGGTGCATCAGCATCCAAATCATTCACAATAAAAGCTGCACCAGCAACTACTATCGCACTAAGAGGCACTTCATACTACCAAGGTGACACCCTCAGCTTCAACATCGTCACCACCGAAAGCCACCTAGGCACAATGACACTCACAATCAAAGATCCCTCTGGAGTAACATGGTGGACTGTATCAGTTGACACCAGTTCTGCTACTGGTGCATGGTCTCTAACAGGTGCTGCTACCAAACGCGTGTACTACCAAAACCAAATGATCAACAACAATTATCTAACGCTACCTGCCGATGCTCCAACAGTAGGAAACTGGAACTGGACAGTCACATACACGATAGTCAGCACAGCTACACCAGCCAAGGCTACCGGACTCTTCACCGTTTCTGCTGCTGATTCAGGTGCAGTCATTGCCAAAATCAACGAACTCGGAGCTAACATGACTACTCTCTTAACGAGAATTGACGGCAATGTTGCAACAATCAAAACAAACGTAAACAATGTCCAGTCAATTCTTTCCGACTTGAACATGGACACCCTCAGCGCAGACATAACCGACATTAAAGGCGATATTGCCACAATCACAGCAGATGTTTCAGCTCTAGACGCCACAGTCACCTCAATCTCCGATGACGTAGCAACCGTAAGCACTACTCTAGGAACCCTAGAAGGAACAATCACATCCATAGACGGAAACACAGCAACAATCCAAACCGACGTTGGCACAATCAAAGCTGACGTTTCAGAGATAGGAGCTGTTGACATGATGCCAGTGTGGATCGCGGTAGTCCTGTCACTGATCGCGGCAATAGCCGCAATCTTTGCAGTCGTAACAATCCGACAGAAAATCGCAGGCTAAACCAAACAACCCAAAAACGGGTTCAACAACCCCCCTTTTCTTTTTTATTTCATATAACTTAGTGGACAGTCAGCGCACGCTCTCTATATTGTACACATACTAGCCCCGAAAATCTTAAACCACACACAAAAGACTCTAATGTGGAGAGTGAAGACACATGCAGTTCCTAAAAAACATCAAAATTAGACAAATCGAAACACGCCCCAACGACGCATGGTACGACATGAGCCTGCGCCAATTAAGAAACGGCGAAGTGAACTTCTACAGAGTCGAAGACTTCCTTACAGGCAACTGGCTATTCAAACTGTGCACAGACACAGAGCAGGAAAAGATTTTGGTTAAGGCTGTGAAATGTCCAGCAGGCATCCGCCTCGCCCAAATAGAAGGAAATACCATGGTCTTCCAAAAAAGCAAAATCGAAGGCATGCTCTACGACGTGATTTCCTTAACACAAGCGGACGAAAACGATAAAGTTAACCGACAAATCGTCTCCAGCATCGACGAGGTCCCAGCCATCATCAGAGAAAACTACGAAATCAAACCCTACGAAGAGGCAACAGGAAAAAAGGCACCCGGAAAACATCTGGTTACCCTAACCAAACAAGAAAACAAAAAAGAAACCATAACCCTTTTTGTGCTTGAACGAGCATGGCCGCTTTCACAATCCAATCCAGAAGAGACGCTGAAAAATAAACTGGAAGAGAAAGAAGAGAAGCTGCTGAAGAGAAAGGCATCAAAAAAGGAAGTGGACACAGGGCAAGTTTGGTCGTGCCCCATCTGCGGAAAAACCCATCGTCTAGTGCACGTGGAAACAGAAAAAACTGTTAAACATGTGCTGCAAAAGACAAGTGAGCAACCATAATCTAATGCTCGGACGTTACCTTCGGAGACGCATCATCTATCCGTTTACAGATTTTCTCAACAACCTGGACATTTTCATACCCCATTTCAGGGGTGACAAGAGGCTCTCCGTTACCGTAAATGCTCTTCACAAACGACTTGATAATCCGCAAATGGGAAACACTATAATTTCTGGGACTTTTTCCTTCACTAATGATGTCCTTCACATATGCACCCCAAATCTTGATTTGGTTCACCATGTTGCTAAAATGCATTATTCCCCACCCAGGCTTCGAAACAATCAAGCTACTAATCGGATAAATTCCAGCATGCATCGTACCGCCAGTTCCATAAATATTCGCATGAACATCTGTCAGGTCATGTCCTAGAGCATTAAAGCTAATGCGAATTGTCCCAAACCTGTTTTCTTCCCCCCTCAACATCACCCTCAACTCATCAAACTTCATCCACGGATGAGGACCCAACTTGTCCGTTAACACCGATTCGATTTCCAACTTTCCCAGAAAAGCATGAAGAAGATATACTGGATGAGGCAAATTTTCTCCAAACCTGCCGCCTGACAGCTTATGGCACCAATGATCCTTGTTTGCAGCCATCGCCTCATCATTGCTGTGCAAAATTTCAACATCCATCCCTATGACTTCGCCTATCATTCCTAGCTTTACACCCTTCATCGCATTAAAAATTGAATGCTCATAGAGTTGGCTATGAATTATTGTCAATTTCCCAGATGACTTCTTAAGGGCATCCATCACTCTCTCAGCATCACCAGTGTTTCCCGTGAATGGCTTTTCAACAACCACATTACATCCCGACTCCAAAGCCTCTACAGCTATATCCGCATGAAACTTGGGCGGAACACATACCGAAACAACGGACAGCTTTTCCTTCTCAAGCATCTCCGAGAAACTAGTATAACAAGAAGGTATATTCCAGTCTTCAGCGAATTTCGTCACTGCTTTTTCATTCACGTCACAAGCGGCGGCTACAAACATTCCAGCCTTTCTCCATGCCTTGACATGAATCCCAGAAATGCCTCCACAACCAACCATCCCCACGTTTCTTGGTCCCGTTTTCATTGGTACTACATTCATTACAAGAGATCTCCGATAGCTTCATCCATAACGCAATCTAAGTAAAAAGATTATCCCAAGAAAAAGAAACCGAACCACCAAACCACACTACCCCAATTGCCGCAGCAGCCAAAAGGTTAAGACAAACTCTTATTAAAGCCACCAAACAGCAGCCAAGCATACCTTTTTCCATTCACTTCTGGTTCATGGGATTCCAGATATATTTCAATGCCTCTTGACCGCAAGCTTGAACGCAAGGTGCAAGCCCGCTTTCGGGTTTGCAGGGAGAACAGGTATACCTTAACTTTTTGCGCTGCTCCTCTGTAACCGCAACCACAAGTTTGTCTTCAAGGTCAATAAACATCGTCTCCATCTTCAGCGCGCCCTGAGGACAAACCTTAACGCATTCGCCGCAGCCGTTGCATCTCTCGGCATCAACTACAATATAATATTCGCCTGAACCATCCCTGTAACCGTAATAAGTTATAACCTAGACCACCCTCTCACCTTTTAATGGCCTTTTCGTATAGTGCCTTAGCGTAGAGAGCTGCCCCTATGGCACCAGCGGCAACGGGGTCACGTCCAGTTTCCTCCACATTTGGAACCGGAAGACTTTTCATGCCCAAAATATTTTCCACCCTCTGCACTATACCGATGTTCTTGGATTGCCCACCAGTGATTACGAAGTCTTTTTCGCAACCCACCTTTTCTACAAGTTCACTCATTCTAAGAGACATGGCTCTCATGTATGCCGCTAAAACTTTTTCTTTAGGCCATCCTTTACGCAACAGTCCAACCGCCTCCGTTTTCGCGAAGACCACGCAGGTGCTGCTAACTGGTTCAGGTTCTTCGGTTACGCTTAAAGATACTTCGCCAACGTCTTCGATGGGTATCTTCAACAGGTCAGCGATGACTTCCATTCCTCTTCCCGTGCCTGCTGCACACTTGTCGTTCATCAGGAAAGAGACCACTTTGCCTGTCTCGTCGCAGCGGATTGCCTTAACATCCTGTCCCCCCACATCCAGAACTGTTCTCACTGTCGGTCCCCAGATGTAGTTGGCGCCTTTGGCGTGGCATGCGATTTCCGTGATGGCTTTGTTAGCCATGGGAACATTCACTCTGCCGTAACCAGTTCCCACAATATAATCGAAGTCCTTTAGCGTCAAGTCAGTATTTTCCATAGCCCATCCAAGCGCTTTCTTGGCGCTGTCAGAGCTGTTAGAGCCAGTCCGCATTACGCTCCACGAGTATACTTTCCCGTCAATCATGATAACCGCCTTGGAACCCACCGAACCAACATCCACACCCGCAGTAATTATTTCAGCACTATTCAAGTCTCTGCTTGGCATCACCCGCTGATATTCACCCCATCTCCAGTACTCCTTTGCTCCTCCTTCTTCATTTCCCATATTACTGTTGCCTCCTCCTGGCTCTTTCGGCGGCGATTAAGGCGGCTCCTACTGCACCAGCGAACATCGGTTCTTCAGGTATGAGTAACTCCATTCCCAGTCTCCTCTTAAGAGAAGCAACGAAACCGACATCTTTAGCCACGCCCCCCACCAGCACAATACCCGGGTTTATCCCCAACCGATACACCATAGAGGAAACCCTCTCAGCCATGGCATCAAAGATAGCCCGAGCGATTTCAGTTTTGGGTTCTTCTCTGTGAATCAGAGAAACCACATCAGACTCTGCGAAGATGACGCAACTGGCGTTTATGGGACTCGCCCTCTCCGCCTTCAGGGACAGGGAACCCATATCCTCCAACTCCACCTCCAGCGCCCTTGCCATAGCCTCGATGAATGTGCCGGCTCCAGCGGCGCATCTAGCGTTCACCACAAAATCAACCAGCACACCCTTTTCGTTACAGTTCACTGCCCGCGCCTCCTCAGCCCCAACATCTATCACCGTTCTGGCTGAAGAGAAAAAGTATGCCCCAGCCTGGGCGTCAGCTCCCATCATGCTGACAGTGCTGTCTGCAAAGGGCGCCATCTCTACACCGGAGCCGGTGGCTGTAACATGCTGTACGTCCTGGCGGGACAGATTAGCCTTCAGTAGTGCCTCTTCGAAGGCTTGTTCAGCGGCTTTTGTTGGTTCGAATCCGGAAAAATTTTGGGTTCGGCACAAAATCTGGTGGTCTTTCATGATGACCACTTTCACCCGTTGGGTGCCCATGTCTATTCCGGCGGATATTGTCATTTCCTTTTCTCTCCCTATATGTCGATTCTTGCCTCCAGCATCTCTAGGAAGGCTTCTATTCTTGTCTTCATCTGTCCCACATCTTCCCGCGTATATTCGGTGTCAAGGTAATAGACGGGTATGCCCATGCGGTCTAAGATGCGTTTGATTCGTGCGTATTCCATGGCGTAAAGAATGCATCCTCTAACCACGTAATAAATCACTCCGTCAACCTTATACTCTTTGATTCTGTTCAGGAGCCAGTTGACGCGGTCCTCGTTTCCATGTTCTGAGGTGAAACAGGGGCATGTGGAAGCCATAAGGTATCTTTCACTTACGGCGTCGAACATGTCGCTCATAGTCCATTCGTCTACCCCCACCGGGTCGTAGAGAATTCTGTCACCTGAACACAGCTCATCAACAACCAGCACTCCCTGAGGGTTAGATTCTTCGATCAGGTTGGGAACCTTCCAGCTATCAGGCCACAACATTGGAGTTCCCGTAACCATCACCCTTGAGGTATCAGGAGGGCAAGCCCAATTCTTTTGTTCAACCCTTTTCTCCAGCTCGTCACAAAGCTCATTTGTCTTTTGGGTCCACCGTTCTATGTCGTCCCAAAGGCTGGTTTGATTCACGAGCATGGCATCCCTCCCCGTGATTACTGGAGGACCTTTCCTCAAGTCTTGCAGCCTACGAAAAGCCTTCGTTGCCTTCTGCATAACCTCTATGGATGACCTCAAATTGTTTTTAGTGATCTTTGTCCCTGTCAGTTCCTCAATTTTTCCTCTTATCTCCTGCATCTCCTCCTTCCAGAGGCTCAGGGACTGGGGATCATCTTTGACGCGTGGAGGAGTCATATACCATACGGGTTTGAAGTCTGACAGGATTTCGCTCAGTTTTGTTCTGCCGTCGCATGTGAGAGGATTTATTATAACATCGCTGAGCTCGAGATACGGTGATAGGTTAATCATTTTTGCGCCGGCTGTGGATCTTATAACTGGGCAGACCTCAACCGGCATGATTCTGTCTCCCAGTTTTGCTGCGTCATACCATCCCGAGCCTACGCGAACTGGAATGGCGCCTGCAGCCAAAATAAATTCTATAGGCGCGAACATGCAGGAGTAGCCGATGACCTTTTTTCCTGCTTCTTTTTGTTCTCGAATCTCTTTTTCGCGTCGTCCAAAAAAGTTTGAGATTTCATCAAAGTATTCCATTTCTTTCGGTCGGTTATGCCATGTCTTTTTCATTCTTTCGATGTTTTCTTGAATTACCTTAATGGATGCAGCTTTGATCGAGCTTCCTAGTTCTTCAATCTCTTTCTTGGACATTTCAGGAATGTATTTTGTTCCGGTTTCTATTTCGCTTGCCATCAGATTCTCCTCATTCTTCCTCTTCTTGTAGCCAGTTTTTGGATTTGTAGATTGTTTTGCCAGCAACTTCTACGTTTAGGCAACCCTCGTATGGGCACATCTCTACGCAACGGAAGCATAGGATGCAATCGGAGGCGGTTACGTCGCCTCCCTTTTTGTCGTAGATTTCTGTGACCTGTGTTGGGCACACTCTTTTGCAGATTCCACATTTTGTGCATTTTTCTTCTATTTTGGTTAGTTTGATGAGGGAAAGTCGTTTAAATGGTCCGAATCGGCTGAAGAGGGCGATTAGTCCTCCTAGGGGGCAGATTCGGCACCAGAGTCGCCTTACCTTGAAGGAACCCACTGTGACTACGCCGAGGATGATTATGTTGATTGATGTGAGGTACCATCCTGTGAGGGCGAAGTCACCTATCGTCTGGGAGAGGGCGTAATCGAGGTTCATGTATCCTAAGGCTCCCTCTACGAGCACAAATAGGGGTTTAGCGGGGCAGACTTGGCAGAAGGGCATCTCCAAGTATCGCCCCAGCTCTGATTCTGAGACGAGTTCTACGCCTGCGATGGCTCTCATGCCCAAAATTACGCTTAAGATCAGAAAAGCTGCTATGATAAGGTAACGGGATTGGCGTAACGCCTCGTTAGCCTTTTCTGAGAGGCTCCAGTGTTTGATTTTCAGGGTTTTTCGGAGGCGCGTCAGCAAATCCATGTATAGTCCGAAGGGGCATATCCATCCGCAGAAGAATCTGCCAAAAATTAGTGACATTATGACGAGTAAACCGAATGCAATTGCCAGTCTCTCTAAACCTGTTGTGAGGTATGTGCTGCTTGTTTCCCAGTAGGGGAATATGTAGCTTTGGAGTTGCCAGACAACGCAGGTTGTGGTTCTTCCTGACGCGTAGTAGCATGCGAATGTGGGTACGGACAGCCCATCGGGGTATGGTCTTCCCAGAATGTTTTTTCCTATCGCTATGTCCTTTGGTGCGGAACCGAGGTAAGCCCACTCGGCAACTCCGAAGGGCCCGATTATTAGCCCCAGAAAGATTACGGCTACGGATACTATTTGGATGAAGAGTCTTAGGGCGCTCAGTTTTCTGGTGAGGTTCTTTACCCAGATTAGTATAGCCAGTATTCCAGCTGTCACTAGCCCTACCGCTATCGTTGCCCGCAATATTTCTGCAATAGTTTCCAGCATCCCTTTTTCTCTCTCCATTAAATGATGATCGATAATGAGTTGAATAAGACGCTAAGTCCCATAACAATAAGGGCTGCTCCGCCGATTCTTGACAGCCATGTTCTGAATAGTGGTGCCTTGTTTAGCAGCCAGCCTGTTGCTCCTCCAAGAAGCAGAAGCGGGGACAATGCGGTTCCCACCCCAAACAAAACCGTTAGGATGATGCAGTCAACCTGAGAGAATGTTACCGCGTACAAGAGAAGAGCGATTAATGGAGGACACAGTGTTAGTCCTCTGGTGAATCCCATGGAGAAGGCGCGGATGTCAAACCGCTGGGTCAGTTTCGAAACTCCTAGATCACACGATTTTTTTGCTGTGCAGGTGCCGGTACCAAATTTTTTTAGGAGTATTGTTACTCCGATGATTATGATGGCGGCTCCGAAGGCGATGGATGAGTATTGCTGATAAAAACCGAAGACTTCCTCGCTTATTACTGTGCTTAGCAGCGCGGCTATTGTTCCTATTATGGCGTATGCCACTATGCGTCCTGAGTTGTAGATTGAGGTGATTATGATTCCTTTTTTGAATCCTGCTCCGATGCCTGCGATGTAGCTTATGATGTATGGGAGGCAGGCGGAGGCGCAGAAGGTGAGCCCATACAATAAACCTAAGCTGAGCGAAGCGAGGTAAGGATTCGAAATTTGCTCTAGCACAGTCATCTGGGGGAGACCTTATTTTTGTTAGAGCAAATACATAGAAACAGCGGCATTTAACTATTGCCGTAAATCGGTGAAATATTTTTATTCGGATTTTTATGTCTAAACTGTGTGTTAATTCTTTCTCTGCCCTAATTACTGCTCCAGAAACCACTCGTGTTAAGCTTGCATATTTGGAGATTAATAACGGAAGAAATTGAAGAAAGTTTTAGTCAAGAAAATTTGACTAAACTGTGATTGGTTTGGTCAAGTTTTCTTTACAAAAACCCTTTTCTTGTTAGTTATGTAAAGATTTAGTGGTGCCCATGATGGGAAATAAGGGGGCGGTGCTCACTTTACTGCTGATTCTCTGTGTTGTACTAGTTGTGTTTCCAAATGTTGAGATTGTGAAGGCAGAGGGTAAAATCTACATCAGAGCCGACGGAAGCGTTAATGGAACAGACAAGATACAGAGAGACGGAAACGTGTACACCCTCACAGGCAATATTTATGATCCGATTGTTGTGGAAAAGGATAACATCATGATTGATGGAAGAAACTATATCCTTCAGGGCTTAGGAACAGGTCGTGGAATAGACCTTTCGGACAGAATGAATGTTACAGTTAAGAGTTTTGAGATAACCGGATTCGAAACTGGCATCTACATCTACGACCACTGCGAACCGAGAAGCAATACAATCTCTTCAAACATCATAACAAACAACACTTATGGGCTTTACATCGAATTTGCACATAACCACACCATTTACGGTAACACCATAGCAAATAATGAATATGGTATTTACCTTCTAGAATCCCACTTTAATGTGCTCAGAAACAATAGCCTCAGCAACAACCGCTACAATTTCGATGTTAGAAATATTATTTTCGTAAACGACGTGGACACTTCAAACCTTGTTGATGGTGAACCGATGGTTTACTGGATCAACCAACAAGACAAAACCGTGCCCTCTGAAGCGGGATATGTAGCCCTTATCAATTGTGAAAACATAACGATTCGAAACTTAACTCTTGATAACAACGGGCATGGCATACTGCTAGTTTCCACAACAGACTCAACCATAGCCAACAATATTATAACAAAAAATGTAGATGGAATTTTGCTTAGGTGTTCTTTGAATAACAGTATTTCTGAGAACAATTTAACCTACAACAAATGGGGAATACAAGTTGTCGGATCGTGGGAAAACTATTCTCTAAACAACACAATTTCTGGAAATTATATAGCAAACAATGAGGAAGGCATTCACCTCTTTGATACTTCTAATAATGTTTTTAGAAACAACAGGATGGTCAACAATAATCGTAGCTTTAGGGACATCACCTTCTATACTAACGACGTAGACGCCTCGAATACCGTGAACGGAAAGCCAATCTATTATTGGGTTAACGAACGCGACAAGATGGTCCCATCTGACGCGGGTTATGTGGCGCTCCTAAATTGTGTGAATATCACGGTTCAAAATCTGGAACTAAGCAACGAAGACTATGGCATAATGGTGGGTTCTACCATAAACTCAACGATAGCTAACAACATCATAAATAACAATAGCCGAGGAATCTATCTAACTAACTCCAATAACAACACTGTTCGCGGAAATTACATAACAAACAATAATGTTGGCATCTGGCTCTACGATTCTTCAAACAACAACATCGTCAGGAACTACGTAGCAAACAACCTAAATGGCACATCCATCATGTTGTCTCCCTTTATGCCCACATCCTCAGACAATCTCTTCTACCATAACAGCTACGTTAACAACAGCAAGCAAATTTACATAACCCCTCCGGGATTTGCGATTCCTGATTCAGTAAACGTTTGGGATAATGGCGTTGAAGGAAACTGTTGGAGCGATTACGTTGGCGTTGATAGTAATGGCGACGGCTTAGGAGACTCACCGTATATCATAGATGCGAATAACCGAGATAATTGTCCACTTATGGCTTCCGTTATGTCTCCAATTTATGTGTTTGATGCTGGCACATGGGAATGGATTCAATACAACGTTTATGTAGTCAGCAACTCAACAGCCTCAAATTTCAGTTTCAGCCCTGAAAGTGCTCTAATACGGTTTGATGTTGAAGGTGAA
>Ga0307434_1000913_pt1 | contig 17315 bp, 11 predicted proteins | sample SalMarWE160220MG_FD_202156 | JGI IMG/M metagenome (GOLD analysis project Ga0307434, IMG submission 202156) | Salt marsh sediment microbial communities from the Plum Island Ecosystem LTER, Massachusetts, United States - WE1603-220 | ecosystem: Environmental > Aquatic > Marine > Intertidal zone >... | reverse complement strand
CTGGCCTTGAATGACGGGCTGTGCTTCCTTCTGTTCTGTTTCATGTCCTGCTCCTCCTATTCTGTATTTTATTCTAGGAGCAGAACCCGCTCTTAACAACCTGTCCAAATTTCGGGGACCACCTCAGATTCCCGTGGTTTTCTATGAATTCACCGGGTATCCAATCTAAAAACGATGTACTCCTAAATTCATTTTCTATAGGAGAAATCAACCATCTATTTGATACAATATGGCATTGTTTCCTAGTTCTCGTCAGAGCTACCAAGAATTGCGCAATCTCAATATCTGTAATATTAGTAGGATCTTTTGGTATTGAACCATCGTTTGCTCCGACGATTATTACATGACCAGCCGATAATCCTTTGCATCCCACGAATGATGAAAGTAGAATAGACGGTTTGGTTTTATCTATGTTATCTTTATCTTTTTGCTCTTTTGGATAATAGTATTCAACTATCTCATCGCAATATTCACCCGTGTATTTCTTTAACTTATCCTTATCGAAATCTTCATCTTGCTTAATCAAACGAATAATTTCTACCACTTTTTCTTGCTGCTGTAAGAAATTTTTACTAAGAATATCCGTTAATTGCTGCCCATCAGAACTCTTTCGAATAATATTGGCAATCTCTCTTCCTTCTAGATAGAAATCAATTAAAATCCTCCAGCCTAAGTTAGCCTTAGCATCCTTCAATAAGAGACCATAGCCATCAATTATGCTATAATTTCCCTCTTCACTACGTTTGTATACCATTTGAGGATATTTATCAGCTAATGCCTTCCGAATTCTCGAGAGATATTGCCTTGGGCCAACGACTAAAACGGTGTAGTACTCACGCTCTTCTTTCCATGATTCTTCAATATCCTCGTCAGCAATATTTCTAATAACTTCATCTACATATTTAGCTACAACACTACCAACAGTGCATCGTGCTGTATGTATTTTAGGGAAACGGGCGCTGTCATGTCCTTTTCTATAGATATTACACTCAAACCTCTTCCTCACTCTGCCTTTTAAATGGCCCCTTTTTTCGGCGTTATTAAGAAGAGCATTTGCAGCATTTACCATGACTTCCGGACATCTAACACAAAAAGGAAGTTCAAATATTTCATATTGCCCAGAGCAATATTTATCTCTTAAATATTGAGGAGATGCACAACGACCCTCGTATACAGATTGGTCATCATCGCCAACGATTAATATATTACCTTTCTTCTCAAGCTCATTTATAAACGCTACCTCAAGAGGATTAAAATCCTGGAATTCATCTATCAGGATTTGATTGAACGTTGGTATTATCTCTGAGTTTTTCTGTAATTTTTTGTATAAGCGATATACAGAATCATTAAATGAAACCGCGTCGTAATAATCTCCGCGCGAAAGGTAGAAATCTATCTCTGGACTACCCTCATTAAGCATTTGAAATTTCTTGTCAAAAACGCGTAAATGTAAACCTAAATATTTTGCATCATCTTTAATAATTTGTGTGAGATACGGAAATAAATCTACTTTTCCACTTTGCTCATGCAGGACTTTTTTACAATATGCATGAAAAGTCTTGACCTCTGCTAATTCACCGAGAGCAAAAGCCATATCGGCAGTTAGTCTATTGATAAAGGTTAATGCGATATTGCGGCCATCCGGGTTTTTCTCTAAGATTTCTCTAAAGATGAATGTTTTTCCAGTCCCTGCGCCAGCAATTATTATTTTCTTTTTTGATTTTGAAGAAAGGATTGATTTAACGCATTTCGTCCATTCGCTTTTTTGTTTTGAGATTAACTCTTTATTGTTCATTCTCAACTTTGTTCAACCCCCAAATCCTCGCCCCGATTATACACACCATTTAGGTTATGTCAATAGCCCACCAGATCTCTACTTACCATAACGTTAAAAACAAACCCCACTCTCCCCCACCCTCGAATTGTTTCCCCCATTTTCGGCGATGTTTTTGTCGCCCCCACTTGTGCTAAAATAACCCCATGATTCCCGTCAAGCTGGCTCTGCGCAACTTCATGCCCTACCGGGACAACGTGCCCCCGCTCAGCTTCAACGGCATCCACACCGCCTGCATCGCCGGAGACAACGGCAACGGCAAGTCAGCCCTGATAGACGCCATGACCTGGGCGCTCTGGGGCAAGACCCGCGCCAAGACCGATGACGACCTCATCCACCAGGGCCAGACTGAAACGGAGGTGGAGTTCGACTTCGCCGTGGGCGGGCAGCCCTACCGCATCATCCGCAAGCACTCCCGGCCCAAACGCAGGACAGGCTCAGGGAAAACCATCCTCGACTTCCAGATAGCCGCTAACGGCGGCTTCAAATCAATCAGCGCCGACAGCATAACCCAGACCCAGCAGAAGATTATAGATACCCTCCACATGGACTACGCCACCTTCATCAACAGCGCCTTCCTCAGGCAGGGGCACGCCGACGAGTTCACCAACCAGCCCCCCACCAGGCGCAAGGAGGTGCTGGGCAATATACTGGGGCTTTCCCTCTATGACGCACTTGAGGAAGCGGCTAAAGACCGCGCCAGACAGCAGGAGACGGAAAAGGAGCAGCTTGACCGCGCCATCGAGGACATAACTAATGAATTAGCTCAAAAGCCCGCCTATGAGGCTGAGGTTGAGCAGGCGCAGGCGGGGCTGGCTCAGATTGACCAACTGATAACCGGGCATGAATCCAGGCTCAACAGCCTGAGGCAGCAAAAGGAGGCACTGGAAAATAAGAGGTCACAGCTAACCCAGCTTGAAGAGCATATAGCCGCCACCCGGAGAGAATGTGAGCGCCGCGAGCAGGAAGTTAAAGAGTATCAGGCTCACATCAAAGAACACGAGGCGCTTATCGCCCAGCGCTCGTCCATAGAAGAGGGCTATATTCAGCTCGCCGAAGCCCGCCAGCAAAGCGAGGAGCTGAACCAGAAGCTGGGACTGCTGCTCAAGCTGAGGGAGAGAAAGAGCCAGCTGGAGATGGCTATCGAGCGGGCGCAGGCGAATTTAATCACCGAACACAAACTGGCTCAGAGCAAAATCAGCGAACTGGAGGCTAAGTCGGCAAAGCTGCCCCAGCTTAGAACCGAGCTACAGCAGGCGGAAGCCCAGCTACAAAAACTAGCCGAACAGGAAACAGAGCTAGGCCGGAAAAATCAGGCCAGCCAGGAGCTGCGGAAGCAGCTAAACTATCTGGAGTCCGGCCAGACCCGCCTGGAAAAAGAGATAAAAGAGATAGCCGAAAAGCTTGATTTACTGACCCATCAGGAGGGGGCTACCTGTCCCCTGTGTGAGACCGAGGTGGGCGCTGACGGCTTACAACGGATTGAAGCTAAATACACCACCGATCGTGACGGCAAAACTCAAGCCCTAAAGTCAAACCATGCCGAACTTGCGGGCAAGAAATTAGAGATTGAGGCACTGGAAAGCGAAATATTACCGCTGGAAACCCGGTTAAATCAGGATAAAGCCTCGGCACAGAGCCAGGTTAGCCTCTTAAAGCAGGGCATCAACGAAGCCCAGGCCGTAAAAAACCAGCTAAATCAGGCAAGGGACAGCCTTAACCAAATAGAACAGCGCCTGGCAATTAAAGATTTCGCCGCTACCGAGCAGGAGGCTTTAGCCCGGGTTGATGAGGAAACAGCCCGGCTCGATTATAATTCAGGGCAGCATGAGCAGGTGCGCCACCGCCTTACCGAGCTAGAGCAGTACGAAAGCCCCAAGCGGAAACTGGAAGAAGCCGACAGGCTCTTGAGTCAGGAGAAAGAGGCGGCTCAAAAAGCCGCAGAGGCCAGCCAGGAGCTAAAGCAAAGGCTGGAGACCGACCACCAGAAAAGCCAGGAGCTAAACAAAGAACTGGAAGCCCTCCCCCAGCTAACCAGCGATTTAACGCAGGCGGAGACGGAACACCAGGCGCTGGCCGCCCGGCAGAAGCAAGCCCAGGAACTGATGTGGCAGGCAAAATCAAAGCTGGAGCATTGTGTTGAGCTGGAGGCACAACAGAAGGAAAAGGGCAAACGGCTGGTTGAAGCGTCAAGGGAGGAGAAAATATATAAAGACCTGGCTCAAGCCTTCGGCAAAAAGGGGATACAGGCCCTGCTTATTGAGATAGCCCTGCCTGAAATTGAAGCCGAAGCCAACCGACTACTGGGGCGGATGACCGACAACCGAATGCACGTCAAGATTGAAACCCAGAGAGAGACCAAGAAAGGCGACTTACTGGAGACCCTGGATATAAAAATTGCCGACGAGCTGGGAACGCGCAACTACGAGATGTTCAGCGGCGGTGAAGCCTTTCGCATTAACTTCGCCGTTCGTATTGCCCTGTCTAAGCTGCTAGCCAGAAGAGCCGGGGCACCGCTGCCCACCCTGATTATCGACGAAGGCTTTGGCACCCAGGATGTCGTCGGAATAGAAAAGGTTAAAGAGGCAATAAACTCAATTCAGGACGACTTTGAAAAGATACTGGTCATTACCCACATGGAGGAAATGAGGGACGCCTTCCCCAATAGGATTGATGTGATTAAAACTGCCGAAGGCTCAACTATTGAGGTGAGTTGACCTAAAGCCCCAGTTGCGGGGCAATCCCCTTCATTGCTTCCAGCCCCAGTGCCAGAAACTGGTCAAGCTCAATCCCAAGCTCAGCGCACTGAGAAATTTGCTCTCGATTAGCGCCGGCGGCAAAACTTTTTTCCTTAAACTTCTTTCTCACCGACTTCGCTTCAACCCCGGCCAACTTTTTATCGGGCCGCACCAGAACGGTGGCAATGATTAAGCCGGTCAGTGGGTCGGCACAAAAAAGGGCTTTATCCAGATTACTCTCCCTGGGAATGCCGTGGGCTTGATTATGACATAGAATGGCGTGAGCCATCGCCTCGCTGGCGCCAAGCTCCCTAGCCAGGTCAGCCCCCAGCTTGCTGTGGGTACTCATATCCCCTTCGGTAAGCTCCATGTCGATGTCATGCAACAGCCCGGTAAGCCCCCACTCCTCCTCATCCTCGCCAAAGCGCCTAGCTAAAGCCCGCATAATAGCCTCGGTAGCCAGCATGTGCTTGAGCGTGTTCTGATTCTCTATATTGGCTTTGATTGAGTCCAGCGCTTCTTCTCGAGTCACCCTAGCCCCCTTTACTGCCGGGCTTAAAATGCTTCCCACTCAAAGCATACTCCACATCCTCGTCTTTATGCAACACTCGGCTTAAATACTGGCCGGTGGTTTTAGTCGCCACGCCAGTACAATACCTGAAATACAAACTACAGCGCAAACCAGGAAAGCTATCTGGTACTCACCAGATATATCAAATATACGACCAGCCACCAACGGGCCAACCGCCCCACCGGCGGTGTAGCCAAACGAAGCAACCCCCATGATAACCCCATGTGAGCTTAAGCCAAATAACTCAGCAACTATTGGCGATTCCATTGCCGCTAAACCACCGTAAGCGAAACCAAAAATAGCGGCAAACAGGTAAAACGCCCACAACTCCCCGGCCGCTAACAGCCAAAATAAAGCGCCTGACATCAGGATAAGGTTGATGATGAGCGGCGACTTGCTCCCCACCCTATCGGTAATACTACCGGTTGCAATCCTGCCCGCAATACTTAACCCTCCAATAACCGCCAGAATACCGGCAGCAACTGTAGCTGAAATCCTCAGATCAGTGGCATAGTTGGCGACATGGGCAAGGATAGTATGCAAACAGTAGCCAAAACAGAATAGTATAGCGAAAAGCACCCACAATTGACAGCTACCCATTGCCTCTCGAAAAGAAAATCCCCTAGCATGTAAATTCAAGCCCGCCGCCTCCTTCTTCTCCCCGTCGGGCAACAGCCCCATTTGCCTGGGGTCAAGCCTTAAGAACTGGGCTGCCAGTATAATGAAGACTAAAGCTACAGCGCCGATGATAATGTAGGCGGTACTCCAGTCCCAGCTTTCGATGAGCCAGGTAGCCGCCGGAGGGATAATCATGGTGCCGACACCTATGCCAGCGACTACAAAACCGGTCATTATCCCCCTCCTTTTGACAAACCACCTGGCTACCATAGATAACGGAGGGACAAAGGCACCACTCAGTCCCACACCTACTACCACCCCATAGAAGAGATATAGCTGCCAGACAGTACTGACCTGGGACATCAACAAAAAGCCCAGACCTAAAAGAAAGCCGCAGATTGTCATCACTATCCGGGGACCAAAACGGTCGGTAAGCCGGCCCATGACAATAGCCAGAAGGCCACTAAGGAACATAGCTAGTGAGTAGGCTCCTGAAGTTGTGGTCCGTGTCCAGCCAAACTCTGTGGACAGCGGTTTGAAAAAGACACCAAAACTATAAAAAGCGCCAAACGCTAACACCATGACTAAAAAGCTAACCAAAACTATAACATAGCCATAGAAAAAGCCCGGCTTCTTGGTAGTAGTCAAACTCGAAACTTCCTGTTCAGGCACAATAAGCTCACCCCTAGTATGTATCTAGCACAAAAAGACTGGCTATGTATCCGCCAGCCTATAGCTAACTAGTCAAGGCATACTCTCCACGCAACACCCGGCGCAAATACTGACCGGTAGCTGATGACCTCTCCTTAGCAATCTCCTCAGGGGTGCCGGTGGCAACTATATAGCCACCCTTATCGCCAGCCCCCGGCCCCAGGTCAACGATATGGTCGGCGTTCTTAATCACATCCAGGTGATGCTCAATGACCACCACGGTATTACCGGCATCAACCAGACGCTGCAGTACCCCTAGCAGTGCGGCGACATCCTCAAAAGAAAGACCGGTGGTTGGCTCGTCAAGGATATAGAGTGTCCGCCCGGTAGAGCGCTTCGACAGCTCGGTAGCCAGCTTAACCCGCTGCGCCTCACCGCCGGATAGGGTAGGCGCCGGCTGACCAAGACGAATATATCCCAACCCCACATCCCGCATTGTCGCCAGTTTATTCTTTATCTTGGGGAAATGGTCAAAAAAGGCAAGCGCCTGCTCTACGGTCATATCCAGCACCTCGGCGATATTCTTGCCCTTAAACCTGATTTCCAGGGCCTCCCGGTTATAGCGCTTACCCTGGCACACCTCACAGGGGACGGTCACATCGGGCAGGAACTGCATCTCAATCTGAATATACCCCTCCCCGCGGCAGGCTTCGCAGCGCCCCCCCTTAACATTAAACGAAAACCGACCCGGCTTGTAGCCCCTCATCCGGGCTTCGGGGACGGTGGCAAAGAGCTCACGGACGGGGGTAAAGGTGCCGGTATAGGTGGCGGGGTTGCTGCGCGGGGTACGCCCGATGGGCGACTGGTCAATATTAACTACCTTATCAATATGCTCAACGCCGGTGATATCGTCGCAGTCGCCCACCCTCTCCCGCGCCCGGTAGAAGAGATGGGCCAGCTTCTTATACAGAATATCATCAACAAGGGTGCTCTTACCGCTGCCGGAAACCCCGGTGATGCAGACGAACTTGCCCAGAGGAATAGGGACATCTATATCTTTGAGGTTATTCTCCCTCGCCCCCTTGATGACTATTTCCTCACCATTGCCGGGGCGGCGTGTGGAGGGTAATGGAATATGTTTGGCGCCACTGAGATACTGCCCTGTCCTTGATTCGGGGCAAGCCATAATATCGTCCAGAGTGCCGGTAGCCACAATCCACCCCCCGTGCTCCCCAGCCCCGGGCCCCATATCGATAATATGGTCAGCCGCCCTCATCATAGCTTCATCATGCTCCACCACCAGTATGGTATTACCCAGCTCCTTAAGACGCTTAAGGGTCTCAATCAGGCGGAAGTCGTCAGCAGGATGCAGACCTATGGTCGGCTCATCACAGATATAAAGCACCCCCATGAGCCCGCTGCCAATTTGGGTCGCCAGCCGAATACGCTGTGCCTCCCCACCAGCCAGAGTAGCTGAGGCGCGGTCAAGGGCAAGATAGTCCAGGCCCACATCCTTGAGGAAGCCGAGGCGGGATTGAATCTCCTTAATAATCTGGCTGGCTATGAGCTTCTCCCGCTTATTAAGCACTGCCTTTTTGCCACTGCCGCCGATAGCGTTAACCCACTCCAGCGCCTGGGTGACAGGCAGAGCAGTAATATCCATGATATTTTTGCCGCCGATGGTTACAGCCAGAGACTCCGGTTTCAGCCTTTTACCCTGGCACGACGGGCAGGGCGTCAGCACCATGTAGCGTTCAATATTAGCCCGCGAATTCTCCGATTCCGTCTCCCGGTAATGCCGCTCCATAGTCGGGATAATGCCTTCAAAGCCGTCACCATACCGCCTTAAGCGGCCAAAGCGGTTGCGGTAATACTTCATCTCACCACCCTCACCGTAAAGCAACAGGTTGAGCTGCTCCTTGCTCAGTTCCTTCAAGGGCTTATCCAGCGAAATACCGTGATTCCGGGCCATAGGCTCCAGGCGGTAAAAGTACCAGGTATGGAACTGCCAGGGACGGATGGCGCCCTGCGTGATGGATAGCTCTTTATTCAACACCAGCCCCGGGTCTATCTCCTGTTTGAACCCCAGCCCGGAGCAGGCACGGCAGGCACCGTGAGGACTGTTAAAACTAAAGGTCCGGGGGGCAATCTCGCCCAGGCTAATGCCACAGTGCACACAGGCAAAGTGCTCCGAAAAAAGAAGCTCCTCGCCATCAGCAATAGACACCAGAACCACCCCCGCCCCCAGCTTGAGGGCTGTCTCTACCGAGTCGGCAATGCGGCTCTGGCTCCCCGATTGCCCCACCACCAGCCGGTCCACCACCGCCTCGATGGAGTGCTTCTTATATTTATCCAGCTGGAACTCTTCAGAAAGCTCATGAATCTCGCCGTCAACCCGGACGCGGACATAGCCCGCCTTGCGCAAATCATCAAAGACCGTCTGGTACTCTCCCTTGCGGTCTCTTATCAGCGGCGCCAGAATCATAATACGGCTGCGAGCGGGTAGATTCTCAATAGCGTCAACAATCTGCTGCACTGTCTGTGCCGTAATCTCCCGCCCGCACTTTGGACAGTGGGGATGACCAACACGGGCAAAAAGCAGCCTCAAATAATCATAGGTCTCGGTTACCGTGCCCACCGTGGAGCGCGGATTCTTACTGGGACCCTTCTGGTCAATAGCGATAGCCGGGCTCAAGCCCTCAATATAATCCACCTCGGGCTTTTCCATCCTGCCCAGGAACTGGCGGGCGTAAGCCGATAGGGACTCCACATAGCGGCGCTGCCCCTCGGCATAGATGGTATCAAAGGCTAATGAGCTCTTGCCCGAACCGGAGACACCGGTGATAACCACCAGCTTATCCCGGGGAATAACCACATCAATATTCTTTAGGTTGTGCTCCCTGGCACCTTTAACGACAATACTATCTACAGGCATTCTTCTTCCGGCACCCTTCTGCTATTTAAATTCTACCATTTGCCCCCAAGCACAACAAGTTAGAGATACCAATTCTTGATTACATTCCCGGCATCGGATATACTGCCTAATGGCTGGTTTAACAGTATCCTATAAGCCAGGGAAGGAGGCCGGCCTTGAAAGACCTAACCGTAAGCTCCGACGCCCCCGGCCAGCGGCTTTTTGTCCTGGGTAATGAGGCAATAGCCAGGGGAGCGATTGAAGCCGGCGTTCAGGTTGCCGCCGCCTACCCCGGCACTCCCTCCAGCGAAATACTGGAAACCATGTCCGGGGTAGCCAAAGAGCTCGATATGTACGTCGAGTGGTCAACCAACGAAAAGGTCGCCTTTGAGGTTGCCCTGGCCGCTTCAATCTGCGGCGTAAGAGCCCTGGCATCGATGAAACACGTCGGGGTAAATGTAGCCCACGACCCGCTGATGACCGCCAGCTATATCGGTGCTAAAGGGGGCCTGGTCTTACTCTCCGCCGACGACCCCTGGGCATGGAGCTCCCAGAACGAGCAGGATAACCGCTACATCGCCCTGCAGGGCTACATACCGGTTCTGGAGCCGTCCTCAATTCAGGAAGCCAAAGACATGATGGCTGACGCCTTTAAGCTCTCCGAGCAGTTCGGGCAGCTCTTTATGCTCAGGTCGGTAACCAGGATAGGTCACGCCCGCGGCGACATTACCCTGGGAGAGATATCACATGAACGGAGAAAAGGGCAGTTTGTCAAAGACCGCACCAAGCTGGTCTATACACCGCGTGAAGCCAGAATAAACAAACCCCTGATGCTGGAAAGGTTTGACAAAATAAAGAAAGCGGTAAACACCCTGCCCTATAATCAGCTAAAGCTGGCTAGCAGTGCCAAACTGGGTATCATCGCCTGCGGCTTGTCCTACAGCTACACCCTGGAAGCGGTAAAGTGGCTGGGCATCGAGGACAGGGTCTCCATACTGAAAATCGGTACCCCCAACCCCCTTCCTGAGGAACTGGTGATAAGATTGCTAAGCTCGGTAAAAGAGGTGCTGGTAGCCGAGGAACTGGACCCCTTTGTTGAACTCCATGTCAAAGCCATCGCCGGAGAGCATAATATCCCGGTCAAAATTCACGGCAAAGACCTGTTGCCCCGCATAGGGGAGCTATCCACCAGAAAGCTCACCGAAGCCATCGCCAAATTAACCAAAGCCAGGACGCCGGTGGACTTTGCCAGCATCGATAAGCTGGAGCAGGAGACCGCCCCACTTTTACCCTGGCGACCACCGGCATTATGCCCCGGCTGCCCCCACCGCGCCTCCCATTACGCCATCAGGGTAGCCTCGCGGAGAGTGGCCAGAGAGCTTGGCAAAGAGATAGAACCTATCTACCCCGGGGACATCGGCTGTTATGCTCTAGCCTACAACCCGCCGCAGGAAGCTTCAGACACCATCATTTGTATGGGGGGCAGCTTCGGCATTGCCAATGGTTTGGCCCATGTCGTCGACGTACCAATAGTAGCCCACCTGGGCGACTCCACCTTCTTTCACGCCGGCATACCGCCATTGGTAAATGCTGTCTATAACAAGGCAAATATAACCATGGTCATAATGGATAACTCAGCCACGGCCATGACCGGCTTCCAGCCCCACCCCGGCACCGGCTACACCGCTATGGGTGAAGAGACGGTTATGCTCAAGCCGGAGGAGATAGCCAGAGCCTGCGGGGTGAAGTTCGTCGAGGTCGTCGACCCCTTTGACCTGAAAACGGCAGCTGAGACTATAGAAAAAGCGATAAGGTTTGAGGGACCGGCCGTCGTCGTCAGCCGGCGGCTCTGCGCTATAATCGACCAAAGGGAGAAGAAAAAACGCAAGGAAAAGATTATCCCCTACCGGGTCGACCAGGATAAATGCAACGAAAAATGCAACGCCTGCATCGAGCTGCTGGGCTGTCCGGCGATAATAAAAGAGGGGACTAAGACGGTAATTGATAGCTCGCTGTGCACTGGTTGCGGCATCTGTGCCCAGGTCTGCCCCTACAAAGCTATAGTACCGGAGTAAAGGGAATGGGAAAAGAGTTTAATATACTAATCACCGGGGTTGGCGGGCAGGGGGTAATTCTGATGTCAGAGCTGCTGGGAAAGGCAGCCGTTGCCGATAACTTAAGGGTCAGGGGCTCGGAGATACTGGGGATGGCGGTCAGGGGCGGTTCGGTAACCAGCGCCATCAGAATCGGAGAGGATGTCTATGGTCCTCTTATACCCACCGGCAAGTGTAACGCCCTGGTCGGAATGGAGCCCTCGGAGGCTCTGAGAAATATCTCCTATTTATCAAAGTCCACTCTGGTCTTACTCAATACGGTGGTAACCGTGCCCTTTACCGTCTCCATAGGCGAGAGCACATACCCCAGTCTGGAGGAAATACTCAGACAATTGGGTAAAGCTTCAGACAGGATAATCCAGCTGGACGCGGCTAAAACTGCTCAAGATGCGGGAAGCCGCTTAGCCACCAACGTCGTGATGCTGGGGGCATTATTCGGCACCGGGCAGCTACCCATAAAAACAGCTACTATAAAGGAAGCTATCCAAGCGCACTTCCCGGCCAAAGTAGCTCCGGTCAATATCAAAGCCTTTAACCTGGGCTACGAAGCGTGCCGGCAGGCTATCAAATAGCCTTTTTATGCCAGCAGCTCCATAATGTGCATTGTCTTCACCGGCACCCTGTTTCGCAGCAGGCTGTCAATCAGCTGAATCTCACAGCCGGGGCAGCTGCTGGCCACAATATCAGCCCCGGTAGACTTAATCGCCTCCACTTTCTTATCGGCAATCTGCTTGGATAAGTCGTAATAGTACAAGCTAAATGTCCCCGCCATCCCGCAGCACCTGTCGGCGTTGGGCATCTCAATGTATTCCACATCGGGTATCGACTTTATAATCTGCCTCGGCTGGCTGGTTATCCCCAGATGCCGGCTTAGATGACACGGGTCATGCCAGGTAACCTTCTTACCCTTAGCTTCAGCCGAGGGCTTATAAGCCGATGCCGGTAGTTTCAGTACATCAACCAGGAACTGGGAAATATCAAACACTGTACTGGCAAACTTGGTATAAGCCTCTTCTCTCTCCGGGGTATCAGCCAGGAACTTGGGGTAATCCTTAAGCGCCGAGGTACAGGTGGCACAGTCAGAAATAATATAGTCCAGGCCCTCAAAAGCCCTGACATTGCTATCAGCCATCTTCCGGCCAGTGTCAAAATCACCCGCCCCCAGGAACACCGGTGCCCCACAGCACCCCTGCTCCTGGGGCACTATAACCTCCACCCCGTTCCTGTTCAGGAAATCTATTACATGCTTACCCAGCTCAGGCAGGACAAAATCGGTCATACAGCCGGTAAAATAGCCCACCGTCATCGTGGTCTTAACGCCTTCGGGCGGCTTATTTACCACCGGAACTATCTGCCTTAAGAACTTTGGAGCAATCTGAGGTATATTCCTGCCTTTGCCCAATGCCGAAAGGAACATGGAAAGGTGCCGGATGGTACCCTCAGTCTTGGGCAGGAAAATCCCCTGAAACCAGGAGGCAAAGCGGACCACCCGGCCAAAAAGCGTCCGGCGAGGTAGCAGCCATCGGTAGATGATATTATAGGGGAACTTCAACCCCCTGGCCTTTACCGTATCCGCCCTGGCGGCCACGATAACATTGGGAATGTTGGCTTTAGCTGGGCAGTTAGCGGTGCAAGCCATACAGAGGGTACACTTGTTCAGCCGTTCAGCATACTCCTTGGTATAATCCAGCTCCCCAGCCAGCAGTCCCCGTATCATCATGTTCTTGCCACGGGCCACCGAAGGCTCTATACGCTCCTCCTGATACACCGGGCAAAAAAAAGTGCAAAAACCGCACTTCATGCACTGGCTTAAGTCACTCTCAAACCTCTTTATCTGCTCATATTTATCCTTGCTACTCTTTGCCATATCATACCCTTTCCTCTTCCCATATCTTACCAGGATTGAGGATGTTGTTGGGGTCTAATATTCCCTTTATCTTCTTCATTAAGTCAATTGCTACCGGGTCCATAGCCTCCTTTAAGAAGCGCTGTTTCTCCAGGCCAATGCCATGCTCTCCAGAAAGCACCCCACCCAATTCCATTGCCGCTCTAAATATTTCTGCCATGGTTTCCTGAGCTTTGGCAAACTCCTCTTTCTTCCTGATGTCAGTGAATATAGAGGGGTGAAGGTTACCATCGCCGGCATGACCCAGGAGTTGGATGAAGAAACCGGATTTCTTGGATATCTCACCCAATCTCCGTATGAACTCAGCCAGCTTATCGCGGGGCACAGCCACATCCTCAGCCATAACCGTATGAGCGGCACCAAAAACAGCAGCAAAGCCAGCACTCCTTGCCTTCCAGAACATGGCTGCCTCAGCGTCGTCCTTAGCCAACCTTGGCATTTTAGCCCCACTCTTTTTCAGGATGTCAAGAATCTGCTGGGCATCTGCCTCCACCGCCGCCGGCGAGCCATCGGTCTCCAGTATAAGCAGAGCATTTGCCTCTACAGGCAGACCCATGGGCGTCATTTCCTCAACCCGCCGGATAACAAAATTATCAACAAACTCAATCTTGGCCGGCACCACACCACTGCCCATAATATCAGACACCGCTTGACCAGCCACCTCCATATCATCAAAAACGGCTATCATGGTTTTCCTAGCTGGGGGCATTGGCAATAATCTCACTGTTATCTTGGTGATTAACCCCAGCGTCCCTTCGGAGCCGGTGAACAGCATCATCAACTCATAGCCAGTGCGGTTCTTAACCGTCACCCCACCCAGCTTCATAGTATAGCCATTCGCTAAAACCACCTCCAGCCCGAGAAGATAGTGCTTGGTTACACCATACTTTACACAATATGGACCAGCAGAATTCTCAGCTACATTACCTCCAAGCGTGCAACCAAAAAAGCTTACCGGGTCAGGAGGGTAGAATAGACCCTGCTTGGCCAAAGCTGTATTGAAGTCCTGGAGGACGACACCAGGCTCAACAGTAGCCGTCAGGTTAGTCTTGTTTATATCCAGGATTTTGTTCATCTTGGTGGTACAGAGGACAATCCCACCCTTTATCGGAACAGAACCGCCGCTGACATTGGTGCCGGCACCCCTAGGCGTGACCGGAATTTTGTTCTCGTCAGCCAGCTTCATAATCTGGGAAACCTGCTCGGTAGTCGTCGGCAATACTACCACCTCAGGCACATGAGCCCAGGTAGTGGTGCCATCATAGGAATAGGTATTAAGGTCCTCCTTTGAGGTTAGAACTGCGTCTTTCCCCACAGCCTTACGAAGCTGTGTTATGATTTTCTTCTCCAGCATCTCAACCCCCTTTAGAAACTTTTTCCTCAGCCAGCAAAGCCGCCCCCAGGGCAGCCACAATCTGCGGCTCCTCAGGAACCAGAGGGCAGCAGCCTAACCCTTCCTCTATGCTTTTGACCAGCCCGATATCCTTAGCCCCACCCCCCACCACGGCACAATCGGGCTCAAGGCCAAGCCTGACCACCATGGTCTGGATTTTAGCGGCTAAAGTCCGGTGCAGACCAGCCAGGATATCTTCCTTGGCCGCCCCCTCGGCAATACGGGATACCGCTTCTGATTCAGCAAATACGGCACAGCCGGTATTAAAATCAACCCTGTTTTTAGACTTGAGGGATAGCTCGCCGATATCTTCCAGGGCAACCTGAAGCACCTTGGCAATCACCTGCAGGAAATGCCCACTGCCGGCAGCGCATTTCTCGCTAAACAGAAAGGAGGTGGCTCTGCCCCGGTCATCCAGATTAAGCACCCTGGTAAACTGCCCCCCGATATCAATAGCCGTACGGGCATTGGGGAATAGATAATGCACCCCCCTGGCCAGACAGGATATATCGGAAGCCGTCTCAGTGGAAAAGGAGACATTGGCAGCACCATAGCCAGTGGCTACGGTATAAGCTATATCCTCCAGAGATAGCTTGGCTTCGGTCAAAGTCTTCTCCGTGACCCGCTCCGCAGTGAGTTTATAATTCCCTCCTGAGGGCAATACCTGGTAGGTAATAATTTTATTCTCAGCCATTATTACCGCCTTGGAAAAAGCGGAGCCAATATCAATCCCGGCAACATAAACCATTATTATCTTAGAACCCCATCCCCTGTATCCCCTTCCCCTTGTTAAAGGGAAGGGGAAGGTTTTTTCTGAAGAGGGGCTTTGCCCCTCTTAAACTCCCCACTATGTAAATAGAGTCGCCTCGGTTAAACGGCGTTCGCTTCTAACCAGGGTTTCCCCCTTTTCCGCCGCCTCCTGGACTATATCTCTACCCAGCAGCGCGGCCCCAATAGCCCCGGTAAGCAAGGGCTCAGGGGGCACCAGCACCGGGAAACCAAGTTTAGCTTCCAAAGCCTTGACCAGACCGATATTCTTAGCCCCACCGCCGGTCAGGGCTACCTCCCTCTCTATCTTAAGACGCCTTACCATCCCAGATATCCGGGAGGCAATCGCCTCATGCAGACCAGCCAGAATATCGGGCAGTGCTACCCCCTCCGAGAGCTTAGCCACCACCTCCTGGGCGGCAAACACGGTGCAGGTACTGCTTATCTCGACCCTACTTTCAGCCTCTAGTGATAATCTCCCCATATCTTCCAGACTGACACCAAGCTCCTCGGCCGTCACCTCTAAAAACCGGCCAGTGCCGGCAGCACACTTGTCATTCATGACAAAGTCCACCACCCGCCCTGCCTTAAGCTTGATTCCCTTGCTGTCCTGACCACCGATGTCAATCACCGTCCTCGCCTCCGGCAGGAGGTGGGCAACCCCACGGGCGTGACAGGATATCTCGGTTATCTGTTTATCCGCAAAGGGAACATTAACTCGCCCATAACCGGTAGCCACCACATAGGTTATATCCTCGAAGGCAAGTTTTGCCTTTGCCAACGCCTCTTCCATTACCCGGTTGGCTAGCTTCCTGTGCTCAGGCCCGGTAGGACCGATGACCGAGGCCAGTGTTGCCTCACTCATAATCACTACCTTGGTCATGGTGGAACCAATGTCAACCCCGGCAAAATACTGGCTCTTCACCGGCTCTTAACCGCCTCTAATGTGTCAATAAAGGCATCTATCCTGGCTTTGGTATCAGCTTCATTATAGGAACTTATATCGACGATATCACTCTCCAGAATTAGCGAAGGGATATTTCTATACACCCTCTTCAGCTGATTCAGCTGCCAGATTAAACCGGGGTGCCAGCTGCGGCAGGAAAAGGCTTCATGCATTACTACCCCGTCTATTTTGTATTCCTCAATATACTCAATAAGGCGTTCAACATCGGGATTGGAACCGGGGCGCTTTCTTGCCTTATCATGTCGATAGGCCCAGTATTTGACCCACCTCCAGGCCAGGTGCTCCAGAGGGTCACTAACCTTGGGCAAGTCAAGCTTATACACCGGTTCCACCAGCCGATAGGTGACCTCAGCGGGAAACACCGCCCCCTTACTGTTGAAGTAGTTAAAATCGGTCAGTGCAAACCACGAGGGCAGTCCCCCACCCCACAACAGCCGGTACTTCTCATCGGGAATTACCCCTTCCTTATTGGCTATCTTAAGCTGTAGCTCATCATATAAGTCCTTAAAGAAGTCATAAGCCTCCTGAGTCCCCATCATAAAGGTCATGGGCACCATGGTATTCATGGCATCACCGGTACCCATTGGGCAGGGCACGGCCCTGCGCAAGTCATATGCCTCAGAAATCATGTTCCAGGTTCGGTCACTGATATCAACCACCTCGCTTAAGCGGTCCCAGTCCATTTTTCGGTTGGTATGCTTTTCCAGAAACTCCACCAGACCCCTGGTCTCCTCCACTATATACTTAACATAGTAATCCTGGACATCGCGGTAATCATAATCATCCTCGTAGGGCGGATAGGGAAGCCCACCAACATAAACCGGCACATCCGGCATATAAT
>Ga0307434_1000912_pt1 | contig 17329 bp, 7 predicted proteins | sample SalMarWE160220MG_FD_202156 | JGI IMG/M metagenome (GOLD analysis project Ga0307434, IMG submission 202156) | Salt marsh sediment microbial communities from the Plum Island Ecosystem LTER, Massachusetts, United States - WE1603-220 | ecosystem: Environmental > Aquatic > Marine > Intertidal zone >... | reverse complement strand
TGGTGAACTTGTCGATGATATTCAACCACCCTCCGCTGCCGATAGTTATCCCTCGCTGCCCTCCGCTTATTCCGAGAAGGTTTGATTCACACTCAATAAGGCCGACCGGGAATCCGTGAACGGAGAAAATGTCCAGAGACTTTAAGGCCATCTTGTCATAGCGGCATAGCATATTCTGGTATCTAAGGAGATCAGATAAGTTCGTAGCAAGGGCGTCCCTAATTCGGCCATCAGGAACCTCATCGATAATCCTGCAGCTAAGCTCCAACCCCAACAGTTGTCGGCTATTGAACATCTCCTTGTAGCGCCTGTATCCCCATCGATGCAGCCTACTCGATTCATCCCCTGGAGGAATTATGTCATCTGGGATGAATCTGGATTTGATTTCACTCAAACGAGTATTAGCTTCTTGAAATAGTGAAAGATCATGAGCATCAGGCTTTTTAAAGAAGCGGCCCTTGTGGTGGGATCCGCAAACTGGGCAATAATATTCAATAGCAAACATGCGGTGTGTAGGTGGGCCAGAATCCTGGGCAGGATAGGCATTCATATAGCCGCATCGAGGGCAGCGGCACTGATTTCGCTTCGCTGGTCCGGAAGGTAATAACGGTTTTCCGCATGTTGAGCATTTTCCCGGATTTTCGCGATCATCTGTTTCGGTGAGGTTACCGCATTCCAAGCACACAAAGACATTCTTCGGATGCCTGACGTTCTGTGCAACAAGGGTTCCGGGAAAAAGGTCGATTTCTGCACCACAGCTGCTACATGTCTTTGTCTTGACCCAGAGGAAATACTTCACATAAGCCTCCGGGCTGCCGCATGCAAGGCATCTTGTTCGATAAAGAGGTCCGATCTCCTCCTCAAGAGCGTCTCTCAGGTGCTCTGCAGCTTCCCGATAGGAGTCGATATCAATGTGTTCGATCTCCCGCTTGACAATCCAGTATGCCATCGGGTTGATATCATAGCCTATGATGTCGCAGCCAACCCTGTTGGCTTCGATCAGGGGTATGCCCCCGCCCATAAATGGATCAGCAATCCGAATCCCATGAAACTCATTCTGCTGATAATAGACATCCCGCAAGGGACGAGATTCAAACTCTGAAAGCAAAAGACCGCGAAAAAGCGTGCCGGGTCTCCTGGCAAACCACTTATGCGCAGCTATAATAGGACGATAGTTTTGCTGTATCTGTTTCTCTCTGAGTGCCAGATCAGCAATGAAGGCTATATCAAAATCTCGCTCTATCATATTCCCTAGGTCTTCCTGCTTTGATAAGCGGAGTATAAAACCTAACACTTTGTGTGTCAAGAATCAAAAGGATACTATATATTGTATTAATACTATTTAGAGATAGAAAGGGATTGCGTGTGAAAATGCTGATTATCTGAAAAAAGTGAACGTAGAAAAGTTGATTGATCAAGCTCTCTGTGAAGAAAAGAAGAATCAGTAAGCCGAGCTAACAAAAAGGTCTAACCAAGACTTATATGCCTTGGGAATCAGAGGCTTATTCTGAAGCTGGAAAAGTAGCTGAAAGTGGGATTTCGATTCTTCTCTTCTATCGCCTATGTCCCTTCGAGCCGGTTTCTGGCCTGGGTTTGGGGCTTTTTCTTATCTTCTCCCACCAATCCTCGAGGTCTTTATCTTTATTCCACCAGTGATCTATGTCCCTATCAGAGTTAAGCCAGTCTGGATGGTCCCATTTCCATCCGTGTCCGTCCTTCCACTCGGTAATGGTAATCGTTGTCGATCCCTTGAATGATTTCCCATCCTTGAGCTCACCCACTGTCCAGCCCAGATAAGTCAGCTCATGTGCGCTCCATTGGCTACTACGGATATTATGACATCCTTCTACAGGTTGAAAAAAGTTGCGTTCTTAATAACAATTTGCTAATAATAGGATAATTCCTTCCAGTAGAGATGTGAACCCTAATTTTGAGGGGAGCTATGCAGTGAATTCAAACACCCCGCTTCTTATGAAAAGAGGCGGGGTGTTTTTATTAGGGTATCTAGTCTATGCTTCATCTGTACTAAAGGCCATGGCACGAAATCAATCGGATAGTGTGAATCCAGCTCTATACCAGATGTTGTGCCAGCTAAAGGTATATCTAATCTCATACAACAGCCAATTCGAATGGTATACTTGAACGATATCTAAAGGTTTCCGGTTTGTTCTCAGGTCTAGATCGTGGCAAGAGATCATAGATTCAGATCATTAGTTCTCCGGTCTTGATTTTATTATCACAAGTTGTTTTGGAACCAACGTCTTGTCTCATAATTTGCCACTCTATCATTAAAGATCTTGCTTTATAGGTAAGAATGTTTTTGCAATACCAAACCATATCATAGGAGGGAGGTGATGCACATAATGGTTTGTGGGTCTACAGGATGGACCACTTAATAAAAACTGGAAAGGAGGAACAATATATGAAGAAAATTAGCAAGAAACGGCAAACAATTTTGTGGATGTTGGCCGGGCTAGTGGCTGTGAGCCTTTTGGCTGGCGCTGTAACTAGCTGGGCTACTGGGACAAAGACATCTTCTATCAGGACATCGCCAGGCATACCTCCTGCTGAGAGTACATCAGGCATGCCGCCAGTGATTGTGGTGTCCGGCTCTAACTACGAGATGGGCTATCAGTATGCCGAGCAGGCTGCCTCTCTAATTTATCACAATCACGTAATGATGAAGAGTAAGCTCGTGTCGGTTTATGGGAAGGAGGGCGCCACCCAGGATATGAAGGTATGGGCATACTATCTGTGGAAGTTTAACCCCGGTCTCAAAGATTGGCTGGAAGGAATGTCAGCAGGGTGCAAAGAGAAGGGGTATGAGGTCAGTGTCCTCGACCTTGCAGCAATCTCTCTTTACCCTACACAATTGTGGGCCCGCCCGGATACCCCATATCCAGAAGAGACTGGAGTGGAAGGGGCGGCTAAGGTGTCGGCAAATCCAGCGGGTGCTGGGGGATACCATTCATGTACCTCTTTGACGGCAACTGGCAAAGCCACAAGAAACGGCAAACCTATAGTTGCAATAACTAAGATGGTCCCAATAGAGACGATGCAGTGCTTTATTCTCGTCGCCTTTCCCGACAAAGGACCCAGCTTCGTTTCGTGTCCCCAAGCTGGACAGGTATCAGCAAACGCGGGGATGAACAGCGCAGGCTTCGCCTCCGCAGAAACGGCAATATTTGGGCCGCTTGCTTGGAACTACCCAATCGAAGGTTACTTCCACTATCTTCCTCAATATTGTAAGTCACAGGCTGAAGCCCACCAGTATCTAAAAGCAACCCCGCGGGGAGGGGTTATGGGGACTGTTAACATGGGCGACGCTGCTGGGAACATTTCAGTGTTCGAAGGTAATGCCCTGGAGTTTGCGATAAGAGAACCGGGCAACTGCGGTGAGACAGCTCCATTTCTTGTCCAGACAAACCATCATATAAACCCTGCCCTGCTAGCCTACAACAAACCCTGGAAGGAATGGGCTTGGAATATCGACTCTTACTACCGGTATGCAACTGCCTTTGAGCGCGTTAAAGCCGCTGCTGAAAAGGGTGAGATAGACTTTGAGTTTGTGAAGCAAATGCAGAGGTCTGACGATTGGTATGACCCTGACACTAAGACATGGCATTATAATGAGCCAGAGTCAGGCTTTACGGCTAATAATTTCCCCTGGAGCGTATCGCAGCTTGTCCTTTTCCCCGCTGACCTAATTGCTTATGTTGAAATAGGTACTCCCAGTGGTATTGGCCTGCCAGCAGGTGCGACGGGAGAGTACGTAAAACTTCAGTTAGCTGACGACCCGGCTACCGTTACGGCTAAAGCGAACGAAGATGCTTTCGGTTTCTATAAAGCTGCCAGGCATCTTTTTCAAAAAGAGTTAAATAGGAATGCCCCGTATCTAACATATTCAGTTGCTGAAGCAATAGAGAGAATGCTTGACAAGGCGATTTTAGAGTATGAGCATGGCATGGATAGAGCTGCTTTTGCATCTCTGGCCGGAGCTGAAGGTACAGCTGTTAATGAACAAATGGGTTTATGGGGTAAGGCATTAACTCACTATGCTAGGACCCAATTGTATGCCCAGATGGTAACTACTCAGCTGGAGACTCTGGCCAGTGCTTCTCGTTAGTATAAGTGAGCTAATTTTTGGATTTTTTCGGTGCCTAAAGGCAGGGTTCATTACAGGCCCTGCCTTTCCTTCTTAAAATCTCAATCTATTGTATGCGTCTATTTTAGAGTCAAGGTAAGGATTTCTGCTTGCTTGAATTCATGAATTGTCAACGTTTCCTCTGCTAGCCTCCAGTAAATCCTGCGTACGGAAAGGAACAACTATGATAAGAATTAGGCAGTTCGGCCATGGTGAAGGCTTATGCTATGATTGGGGAGGATTGAAAAGCTGAAAAATTGAGAACTACCAAAGCAATTCTTTAATAAGAACTTTCCTAATTGTTGGTTTTAGGTACGGCACGAAATCAATCGAATATTGCGAATCCAGCTCTATACCAGATGTTGTGCCAGCTAAAGGTATATCTAATCTCATACAATAGCCAATTCGAATTTTATACCTGAACGATATCCAAAGGTTTCCGGTTTATTCTCAGGTTTAGACCGTGGCAAGAGATCTGGAATCCTACTGTACCCAACTAGACCACAATATCTTGAAGTTAAGCCTATTTTTCTGGTATCGTGGAAATCATCATTTTTAAGTAGTAGCAAGATATCAGCAAAATTTTTGAATTTGCCGGGATTCAAGGATAATGCAAGTATTCTTAAATTGGCGCAGCACAAGTTCAGTCAATGCTATGGAATGGTTTGATTAGCTCCATTGCTACGGTTTCATGATTCCCTTATCAAATGGCCGGGTGCAGCTGTAATCTGAAATCAATATCACAATTGGCAGTCAATATATCAAGGATGTCCCATTTATCCGTGGGGTATGTCGTCTCGACAAAGGAGGGGCCGGAAATGAACAGGCCATAGGAATGATATAGAAAAAGTCTGGTGCTTTCAAATTAAAGAGTTTTGAAGGATAAGCATGAAAAAAAAGAAGAAATTGAAAAAAACAAAAAGGAGTAAGAAAAAAACACCTCAGAAATTATTTCAGGAATTTTTTAGTGCAAAAGCGAATGACCTTCATAGAGATTTCAATCTTGCAATCCAAAAGATTCCAGAGATTTATAGCGAATATGGCGTCCATGATATAGCTGCTTCACTTTTTGTTTCAAGCATTTGGCTACCAAACATTTCAAGTCTTATTAAGCACCAGTTGCTTGCAACAATATTTGCCTCCATCAAACCTGAAGAGTTTTCAAATTCAAAGTCTATCGATAATTATTCTGAATTCAGTAAATTTTTAGAGAGGGTCTATGCATTACTGCCGACATTTCTAATGATGGAAGATTACGTCCCTGAAACTGACTGGGGTGATGTCAAATTTTATCACGACAATAAAATCTACAAGATTTTTTATGGCCAAGAATTAGGCAACGTCTATGAATATTTGATCTTGTTTCAGATGCTTTATTTGCCCTTCGAGAAGGAATATTTTAATGTTACGAGCCGTTCAGCAAAGAGAGAATTGAAATCCTGTCTTCAGTTGCAGAATGAGATCATCTCAGGCATTGGCATCCAACCTAGGCCAGAAGACCTTTTAAAGATATCACCAGGTCATATAGAGGTTCCACCTCTTGAATTTTGGGAGGAGGCTATAAAATTTTATGAACACTTTGATGTAAGGAATGGTTACGATAAAAAGTTTATCAAAGATTACAGCATCGAATTGGGAACCTTGCAGAAAGAATATCTCCATTGTGATACATTTCAAGAAATGGTGCATGTTGGTAGAGTCCTTCCGAAATTTTTCATTTCGCACGGTGATCAATATTATCCCATACTGCCAAGACGTTATTCTTCTATATTATTTGATTCATGGTCGAAAATATTTGAGGATAATCGCGAACAGATTGTTATCGGTCGCATGCCCTATTCGCTCAGTCTCAGTGCTGAACTTCATAAATATATCAAGGCAAGAATAAAATGTGAATTTTTAGAACCTGTCGTTAGTGCTGTAACACAAGAAGGCCCTCCCCATAAGATCCTGTTTTCGTCAGCGTTTATATCAAGAAACAGACTCATATTGATTTATGTGACAAATCCCTGTTATTCGGGTGAAAATACGAGTGTAGAGCTTAATGAGATATCGGGTGACCTCAAAGACGCTCTCAGGCTCATCGAAAAGTCTCCAAATACTTTAGCACTGCACCTTGAAAGAAAAAATGTTCAATTTCAATCAAAGACCGAGGAACGATCGCTGACTCCGGAATTGGTGGTCATAATTCCCCAGACCTCCACTGCGATAGCTTCCTTGGAACTCCCTGTGACATTTCCAGGTAAAATTATGTTCATGGATCATTTTCTGGGTATTGTAGACGAACTTGAGAATCCGGAGATGTTTACCTCATTCCTAGAATACTGGGAGGAATATGGTAATCTCATAGAAAGCCTCTTTATAACTCCTCTGGATATCTTTGGTTCTTTTAAAGATTCTCACGGGGTTCTTCTCGAAGGGGCAGTTGATTATAATTATGTATCCATAGATCCTCATTGGGGTTCCGGTATCCGCTATAAAACTTTAATGGAGTTTTGGAAGGCTTATCCAGATGTCCATTTCTTCGATCATCCCCGAAGTTGGCGAATTAAGAAGGAAACAGAGAGCAGGCTAAGATTAGAGGCCAGAGGTTATTTCGGCTGTGCCCTGTACTGTCAAGTGGGATTAGTCCACATGTTCATAAATTCCCCTTTTGACAGAATGGATTATAAACAAGCATTAATATCTAATATGATGATGGAATGTTTAGAGGATTCCATTTCAAGGAATAAATCCATAATTTTGCAGCATCGTTATTTCAAGTATGCCGGCCAATTCCAGGTTCTCCTCTTTCCTGTTTCCCTTGTTACTTCTGCTGATGGATTCGATCATTTAAAGCACCTTATTCCTGAAGACAATGAATTATGGCTTAGTGATGCTAGAATGATGGAGCCGGGTATTTACGGTGTCCGATTGGTATTTAACGACAATCGCTTGATGGATGTTTTGGAATCTATAGAAGACCGATCAATCGAAGTAGCCATCCTATCAGAAGTTCTCAACGCATTGGACAGAATTATTCCGGACACCATGATACAGGCAATCTTAGGCTTGCTTAAAGAACAAAAAAGAGGGAAACCTCGATTCAAGCTTATGAAAGCTGACAGACAAGTTTCTTTCCCCGAATTTATTAATTCCTATGAACCTGAAGCAGTTCATTTTAAGAAAGCGCGAAAGAGAATTTCTGAGCTGGGAAAGCAGCAGGGATTCGATAGCGGCAATTATTCCGTTGAGGATGCGAAACTAAAAATCGACATCATAAAAAGATCAATGATTGGTGAAATTAATTCGGAGGTTAATAAATACGATTTTAAAAGATCAATTCCTTTTTTATTGGCAAGGATAGATGGCCTCACCGCTCATAATGAACGATCCAAATTCCAAATAAAGAAATCGTTGGAACATGATGTCGATTTTGACCGGGCGGAAAATTATTCAAAGGATGAAACCGAATATATCGGGATGCATAAAAATTATCGGTATCTAATAGAAAAATTTGTCCAGCTGCAACCCAGAGGACGAAAAGGAATTGATAATGAGAATTTTCAATATTTAATTGCCCTTATCGACTGGTTGCATGTCTTATATACTGCCAGCGACGCCTTACACTATGGCCTTGATCCGGCATTGGGAATGAATGTTAACGATCAATTTTTGGTGCAGGTCGTGTATGCAGACGGTTTTTCACAAAAGCAAGAAATATTTGCACAAGAAAGAGCAAAGGAAAAACTGGGGATCGGGATAAACAAGGATGATGATGTTTGGTCACCGCGATCAATAACAGACTACATTGGTTCACTCGATATTGCATTTAAAGAAGACCTGGGATTTACATTTTCAAACATGATTAATTTATTACAGGTGTTATCTTGCTGGGCAGAGTTTAACCCAGGATGTGAAATCAAGGCACATTACACTGCAAACGGGGAAGAGATCAAAGAAATATGCACGAAATTTATCAAAGGTTTTGATCCAGAACAAGCAGATCTAATTCTTAGATTTCTTACATTGAAAAGCGATGATGTCATAAGAATACTCGGTCAAGACGATATTTGTGATGATATACCTATTTGGGAATATAGAAAGCGGTTTTCGCGATATGCCTTAAGACCATTGATATTTATCGACGATACATACTATTGGGGTCCCTATTCAGCGAAAAAATCAGAAACGATTTGGTCTGGAAATATTTCTCAAGGGTCTCTCCCTACGGATCTGGAAAGCCCCACTATTCAGAAAGAAATCGATCAAGAGAAACAACTCATAGACAGAGCTTTAGAGAAGAAAGCTCATGAAATCGTAAGTAGATTTACTGGCTATGCAATCAACAATTGCATACTCCATGATAGAGATAGGGCCGGTGGACATCCAACTGACTTGGGTGATTATGATGTCCTTGCCTTCTGCGATGAGAAAAATGTTGTCTTTTATATTGAATGCAAAGATAATTTGCCGCCTTTTTGTTTGAAGGATGCGACAAGACTCAAAAGAACAATTTTTGGGGAAGGTGATGGTGATGAAGGCCATTTTAGACAAATCAATAAAAGAAAGGATTATCTGTCAGGAAATATTAAGAAGATTGCTGAGAGCTTGCATTGGCCGGTTGATTCTAATCATCTACCAAAGGTTGAAACCATATATTTAACTCGGGATACATTTTGGTGGACACGTTTTCCGCCAATAGAAACAGGAGTTACATTTTTGCAGAGCGCACAACTATCCATATTTATTGAAAAACTATAAAATATTTCACATGAATCTTATTCACACTTCCGACTGGCACCTTCGCGCCCTTTATAGGCTTAAACGGTAAATGTGCTGATGAGAACGATACATTGTTTTATTGGATGATTTGCCTCACGGGTGTACATCAATAATCAAATGGACGTGCATGTCCCCCACAGAGATATCATCAATATGCTGTTGCAGTCATGATATGATTTCCCCATCTTTAATTCCCAATGACCGCAAAAAGTGAATGTTCCTTGCCTCCATCAATCCTCGCCTAAATATGATCTTTTTCAACGATTTGTTTCCGCAATTGAAATTTTGTTACACAAACATAGAAGGGTATAAGGGAGATCCGGCATTCGGATATTTGCTAAATGGTAAAATATCAACTATTCATAAACCTAAGATCTGTCTGACATTACCACCGAGTCTTTCTGAATAGCTTTTGCTATCCAAGATCCCAAGGCCGCTGGATTTCAATGATTGTCCTATTAATGATTTCCGGCGAGCTTCAACAATTTAACCATACCAAACCAAAACATAAGAGGCACCACAAGATATAGTGGTCTCTGGATTGATGCGGATTTGTGTGATCTCTGCTATTGATGTCAGACTAGCGCATTTTACTCATAGCGCCCAGATATCGCAGTGCGGAAATCGACGAGCTTTCGATTCGGAGAAATGAAGCCGCATACAATATGTTGTATATAGCCTTTTCCATTCAAAACCTTCAACTTCTGCTATTAATCATAACCCATACCACCCTCTGAAGGCTTTGCAATACTGTTTTTAATCTATGCTTTGAACTGTGAAAATGCCGCGGCTCCCGGTTTGTGCTCCTTACCTTCCTTGACAGGACGTTCTGGTTACATCCCCCTTGACCTTGATATCTTCCCAAGCAAGGAGATGGGGGTCAGAGTTTTCGTATTGAAATCTTGAATCAGATCGAATAGGTATTCTTTCTTACCCATTTCTGCTCAAAGCTGATGTGGGTAAAGAGAGATGTAGTAAGGGCAAAGAGCGTGTTTTGTAAGCTGGCGGTGAAGGAAATAGGGTGTTCTGGGGCGGATGTTGCTCGATTCCTTGGGGTCATCACTTCAGCAGTCAACGGCTCGGCGAACTCTGAGGACATACCAGAGGTAAACCGGGATTTATGAATTGCTTCAGATGTCCCCTACAATTCCAGAACCCACATTGAAAGATCACTTCTTTCTTCCTATCATCAAGGAGCGTCGAACGACTCCCAGGGTCCGGTTCTTGTGCATCCGGCTCACCATGTTTGGCAGAAATCGCTGTGTGGGCAAGGGACAATCCACGATATGGGTGAGCTGCCACCCGGAATCCTTCAGAAGGTCAATATAATCTGAAAGAAAGATACTCTGCTCTGGATCTTCTTCCGTTGCTGATACTCCTTGAAACTCTCTCCAGTCAGCATTGAGGAAGGCAATACGTGCATGAGCCTTTGCATGTTCCCTAAAGAGAGGAAAGAGTTCTTTAAAGAATTCCAGATATTTGTTCCGGGAAAGAGTGGAGATGCTCTCTTGGGGATAGTGGGTTTCCTGCTTTTTGAAATAAGGGGGGTCAAAAAAGATCAAATCCGGCTTCTCTTTTCCCGTAACGGGCCACACCAGAGTTTCGGGATTCCATTGAAAAGGCTCTATCTCAGGCCGTGTTTCAGGGCGATCTACCAAATCAAAAGACCAGCATCTCCTGTTGAATGCAAGACACGTGTCTGCTACAACGCCACCACCGGCCATGGGATCGAAGACAAGGCCTCCCTCTTGTGTAAAGTAAAAGAGGGTATGACCCACTAATTGTGCCGGGATTCGACCGGGCCAATCATCTCCAAAGCGATAATCCACATCATTGAAATACCAATGATCCCAGGTACGCAAGCCCCAGTTCAAAGATTCAAACCGGTCCTGATCGCTTTTCCCTTCCAAGGTAATGGACCAGATGAGAGGCTCGGGACAGCCGAGCTCTTCTGATACTTCAGGGACACAAACCCCTTTCTCTAAAAGCTCCCGGATGGATTGAAAAAGAGGTGGGTTGTGAGCATAGTTGAGAACCGTCTTTCGGTTGACCTTCAATCGTGCGGCAATCCTGTCAGCAGGAATACCCAATCGACTCATCAAGACAATTTTTACCTCTAAGCTGAGAGAGGGGCTCCTACGGGGTCGATTTCGTTCTATCAGGGCTTCCTTTTTAGCTGCGTTATCGGCAATTTCTTCAATCTCCCTTGCGCTCAGATCGCTAATGTTTATGTTATGAAAATCGTGGTCAACCTGGTCAAATCCAGACAGGCCAGGGGTTTGATCTTGCCTGCCTGTGCTGTGATCAACACGGCAGAAAGGAGTGAGAATCCTTTGGAATTCTTCCTCGGAGGCTTCTTTGAGTTTTGCCAACGCTCTGGTCTGCGATTTGTTCAGGTGATGTTGAATCGATACTTCCTGGACCTCTTCGCAAAAGTCCATCAGTAAGGGAAGGTCATTTAAGTAAAAAGATAGCCATTTCAGAGGCTTAGATAGGTTTTTAAAAATTTCCTGTACACTTCCAATAAATTTATTGGAAGTCAACTTTGCTTCACTTGCTACTTCATAGCCGAGTTCCTCACTCCTTCTTACAGGGTCAAGCTTCCCTAATAATGTTTTCACCCGGTCTGCCGGTTTATTACCCATTGCGGCATATTCTTCATCCTCCATCAGTTCTGCATCCACAATCTCCGCAATGGCTTCAATCGTCTCAATCGCAGAAAGATCTTCACGCTGAAGGTTTTCGGCAGCCGATATGCGTCGTGCGTGAAGGTTGCTTGCAACGACAATTTGAGCCTGAATAGTGTCCATCTCAGTAAACTCCCGGACGGCTCGAAATCGGCGTTCTCCTGCAATTAGTTCATAACGATCCCTTTTAGGACGAATGACAATAGGCTCAATTAATCCCTCCCGTTGAATGCTCACCGCAAGCTCTCTCAGTGTATCCTCATCAAAGTGTCTGCGATGTTGATAAGGAGAGGGATCGATCTTTTTAAGGTCAATGACGGCTTGTCTATAATCGAGCTCACTGGGTGGTGTTTTTAACATGGCATGAACAGAGAGAAAAGGGCTTGCAATTACCCATAGTTATTGTCAAAATAATCAGAAAATCGTCAGATAGTCAATCCTTTATTTAAGGAGGTAATGAGTATGCGCCTCATTGAATGGGAAGTGGCTGAAGATGGGTACGAAGAGCAGATTATTATCCCGAAAGAGCAGAGGGATCTTGCTGCCGAAGAGGCAATTGGCACGGAAAACAAGCAGAAGGTGACTGTGCACATAATGAAATAAACGACCACCGACCTTGTCGGTGGTATTCAAGGACAGCAACTCCTGACAATGTCATTCGCTGCTGTCTTTCCATAATCGCAGTTGCTCCTCTCGGATTTGGTTTTCTTGCTGATCTTTGACATAGTTGCGGATTACTTCCCTGTCAATACCTACGGTGCTGACAAAATATCCGCGTGCCCATAGGTGCAGACCCCAGTATCTTTTTTTGAGTTCCGGAAAATCTCTTCTTAGATATTCCGCGCTCTTGCCTTTGAGCACCTTCATCACCTGGGATGGGGCATATTTCGGTGGCACGGAACAATACATGTGCACATGATCAGATGCTATCGCACCTTCGATGATATCGATGTCTAACCACTCGCACAGCTCTATCAGAATCTGTTTCAGTCGTGACTTTATCTCTTTGAGCAGAACCTGATATCTATACTTGGGTATCCAGACGAAATGATATTCGCACCGATAAACCGCGTGTGAAGATTTTCTATATCCTTCCATACAGCAACCTCTTTTTTCCTTTTTCGAGGCTACTGTATCACAAACTTAGGCTCACCAACAGAGTTGGTTCGCCAAAGGTGTGGGGCCTCCGCCCCCACGCCCCACCACTGACAATGTCAGTGGATTAGTGCTAGATTTAAGAACGGGAGAATCATATAGTGGACGGTTAGCCATTACGGGAAATCACCAAATCTACCTACCAACAGAAATACAACAGATGCTAAAGGCCTCAGGGAAAGTCCGAATCCAGATCTTGGGCGGGTGAAAAAAACCTGTGGACTCAGGGCAAATCACTCGGAATGAAAGCAGCTATTCATTGAGGCAATTAAGATACAAATTGCTCTCATTTACCTAAGATGCCACGTCGCTGAAAAGGGGGTGAGGTGTTGACTACCAAAGGTAGTATGGAATTTTAGGATAGTTAGGCACGAAATCAATCGAAGAGTGTGACTCCAGATTCATACAAGATGTTGTGTCCGCTAAAAGGATATTCAATCCTATGCAACAACAAATTCGACTTTGGTGCCTGAATGATATCTAAAGATTCTCGGTTTATTCTCAGGTTTAGACCGTGGCAAGAGATCTGAAATTTAAAGAAATCAAAACGATTGGATCAGCGTTACTCATTTGCCGATAAAATGTCGCAATTTACACAAATTGCTGATGTATGAGGGTAAGCACCAATTATTTCATTTTGAAAAGAAACTATCTCAGTAAAATATTCTTATGTAGAAATAGATTATTTTGAGATTATGTATCGGTTTTTCTCGATATAGTCTGATTGATTAAACTTCAAAAGGTTTTTAAGAACGATAAAAGCTTCCTCCCCGCTTCCGAAGAAATCCTTGCTTCTTATTTCGTCTGTTATTGAACCAGTCACACCCTTCAGTTTTATTTCCACATAGTTTGTATATATTGCTTCAAGCAGGCTTTGAAAAAGCGTTTCATCTTTTCCTGTCTCTACATTTAAAAATATTTTTTGATGTTGCTCATCGTAGTCGATGATACTTCTGATTCTGTATATAAAGACGGGGAGTATGTGTTCAATATTGTAACTAGTTACTTTTCTCAAAGCCTTAAGGCTGTCTTCTGTAGGCTCTCCAGAGACTATTTTTAACTTACCACTCAAGGTAGTATGGCTTAACTCATTTGACAAAGCCTTCGCTTTAAGTTCTCTATCTTTTGCAGATCTAAGTACCTTGAGACGATTCACAACATGATCTTCTCTGATTTGGTATAGAAAAGGAACTAATTTTGAAATCGCTTTAATTGTGGATTGGGCCTTACCATTCTTGGTTCGTAGCAGCTTTTGGAACAGAGTGTAGACTGGTGCTCTTTGATTTGAGTATGCGAATATTTCATTTTCTCTTGTGAGAATACCTGTAGAAATAATTGGCCTGAGAAGTGTCAAAATATGAACTTTTGGTTCTCGGGTTACGATCTCACCCATCCGGTACTCGATTTTGACCTCGTTACCGTAATTTCCAATGAAATCAGAAAAAATTGATTGTTCAAGATCCATTTTATATGTGCTACCGAAGATATCATCCTCTTTCACGTTTTGTGTTTCATTATTAGCTTTGGCAATCAATGTGCCAGCCGAATATTCATCAAGATCATCTACCCCTTCAATAACGTTCTCTATGACGTTTATTTGAATCCTGATCTTGCAATGCAGGAATTTGTTCAAGGAAATAGCATTGAAATTATCAAGATATTTACGGTTGCTTATGAGAAACTTGGCGATTTCTTTTGCCTTGCTAGGCTTGACAAACTTGAGAAATTCGCTGACTTCTACATCGTCTTTGAATTCATCCTTAACAAACTGATTGAATAAAGTTGGTGTCAATTGCGTTAAATCGTTCTTTTCAGCATAGAGTTTAAGAAGCACCAATATTAAAATGATAAACCTTGTCTGGTTGCCGTTAGTTAGGCAACAGCTTTCGAACTCAATAACATTACCAGTAATTCTTAATCCCGTTAATGAAACTATCATCCCTGAGTGTAAAAACCTGAACATTTGGATTGGATCCTTTAATAAACTCCTGATGATCTCGTTGTTCGCTTTCTTAAGGCCTGTATATTCCCTAGGGTTGCTACCTGCCTCGCTGTCGCGATAATCCAAAAACAGTATATCCTTAAAATATGTTTCTCCCATGATTGTTTGTAGATTAGCAGAACTGTAGAAACCATCTTCAAAGGAAATCCGGTTTTCCTTTTTCAACATCACTAGTCTCACCTCCAGTAATTTCGCATATTGATTGATGCAAATTTGAAATGGGATATTAGGTCATTGAATCTTTCGCCGTTGTTAGAAAGAAGGAATTTTCCCGGTTCTATGAATTTGATGACTTGGTAATTCTTAATAAGCCTTTCTTGCAAGGCCCGACGCGAAAAAATGGAATAGTGTGATAGATAATTCCTCATGGAATAAATGAAAGTTATTTTTGTTGTCTGCGTTGAAGAAATCTTCGAGGTAGGATTGAATGAATCAGATGTGAATCTCTTAAATACTGATTTAATCCTTTGAATGTCGTGCAGGTCTCGATACCTATCTGAGAAAATGAGAGCCCTTATCAGATCCTTTGGCAATTTTCCTCGCTGCAAGATATTCATAACGCCCTTGATTTTAGATTGATCACTATATGCGCAAATAACAAGTTCGTTTTCGAGAAAACTCTCCCCCAAGGCACAGGTTCTAAGTATTAAAGATTCCAGAAGGAGTGTTTTTTCAGATGTCTGGACTCTGCGATATAGGGGTATCCCATGAACAAGATTGCTCGCATAATTGAGAATTTCTTCGATCTTCTTTTCAAATTCCAGATGGTTTCTTTCGATGTTGGATCTTATCATACCATCTCTGTCTTAAGTCTTTATTTCGCCAAGTTCACAAGATTTTGTTCCCTGAATCATGCATCAGAAATAATTTCGGAGGGAAAAGATAGCAAATATTTACTTTGAATACTCAAAAGCCACCTTATATGGCTACTGATCAAAATGATACATTTCCTTACCCTTAAGTCTACTTGAAAAGGGCGAAGATAATTACCGTTGTATCTTCAGGAGGTAAATATTCAGTGAAAACCTTTATCTTACAATTAATTATACCATACAAATTGTTAGTAAATAATACAAGCATTAAAAGGCTTGACCTATCTCACAGAGAAAGGGAGCTTTCGTGCAGAGTCTTTAAAATGCACCATACATCTCAGCATCGTGTCATCTTAAGATAACTGCTATCGATGTCAGGATCACCTATCTTTCCTATACTCTCCTGATATCAAAGTCCTGCAACCGACAAGCCTTCGATTCAGAGAAGGGATGATCCGAAAGGCGATTCGGCGTAGGGCGGGCTAACGGGGCTCGCTGTGCCGGTCGGTTTTTGACCGGGAGGATCTGCCGTCTGCCTTGGGCGGCTGGATGTTGAGCCGCTTGATCCTGCGCCACAGCGTCTGCCTGCCGATGCCCAGCTCCTGTGCGGCGGCCTGGCGATTCCAGTTGTTGTCCCTCAGGGCCTGGATGAGGAATTCCCATTCCAGACGAGGACCATTAAGCTCCAGAGGGCAATCCATGCGGCGACCGCAGACCTCGTGCAGATAGGTGCTGCGCGCCGTTGCCCATTTTACGGGCATTCTCTAGCGTCGAATACGAAGAATGGAGGGAATATAGCTAACTACTTGAGTTTATTTAGCTAAACGTTGGGACGGAAGTGCCCTCCTGCAAATTTGGAGTCTATTAGCTCCTTACATGCTGATTGTTTGACTAAATGGGTCAGACATTTTCGATTGGGTAGTGCAATCAATAGGCGTTTTGAGTGTTCGGTGTTCAGGAGTGCAGTGTTCAGGAAAGACCCCCTCCCCTTCATGGCTCCTGCCCCTCCTCGTTCGACCTGGAGGCTCTCGACAGGCTGAACGCTGAACGCTTGAACACTTGCATTACCTGAGGCGTGGAAAAAATGATCAACGTTGATTCAGTGTTTAAGCGAACTTCAAATATGTTTGGCTAGATTTCTCTATTAAATATTCCTTAACTATTTCATATTTCACCACCTCCACTATAGAGAAATACGTTTTCCAGGCTAACCTTTGGGCATCGCGCCCAAAGATTTGATCCCCCTTAATGTGGCCTGAAGGTCGGCAATATCGACGGCCAATACAGGTTCAATCAGCAGGAATGACTGGTACAAGAAGATGAGAATCGTACCTGCCACCGGTGTAGATTACATGCTCCCCCCTGTTTACGCTTGACGTATGCCCAAAAATGAGCGACTGGGGTAGTCGGTAGGAATAGATATCACTACCCTGCACTACCACCCGTAACTTCTCACCTCGCTCTAAAAGGGTACCTGAAGGCCAGATTTCAATCTCTACCGGAACGATTTCACCGGCTTTAAGCTTTATTTCTCTCTGGTGCTTGAGGAAAGGTTGATAAGGTGTTGATTTCTCCTCATCGAGTTCGCGATGGGAAACTCGTAGCCAGCCAAGGGCGACTGGACCATCGTCATGGTTACTAAAGAACGGGAACGGGACAATGTCTCCAGTACGATCAAATTTCTCTATTGCTACAAATAAATCCATGTCGTCATTATCCACCGCCTGCACCCAAAGCTTCAGCTTCATATGCCCTGTTAGCTCGG
>Ga0307434_1000909_pt1 | contig 17360 bp, 16 predicted proteins | sample SalMarWE160220MG_FD_202156 | JGI IMG/M metagenome (GOLD analysis project Ga0307434, IMG submission 202156) | Salt marsh sediment microbial communities from the Plum Island Ecosystem LTER, Massachusetts, United States - WE1603-220 | ecosystem: Environmental > Aquatic > Marine > Intertidal zone >... | reverse complement strand
TGGCCCGATGCTCCCTTGACGAGGTTATCTATTGCGCTGAATATAACGATTTTACCTTTAACAAAAGCTGGATAAATATGACAGTAATTGCTCTTCGCCACATCCTTGACCGCAGGACTTACCTTGCAAATCCGGACAAACCTCTCATCACTGTAAAAGTCACTATACAAATTCATCAACTGCTCACTTGTAACCTCGCCTTTCGGCTCACAGTAAATGCTCGACAATATCCCCCTGTCGAAAGGCCCTGCGTGCGGCTGAAACAGTATTCCAACTTCAGTCCCCGCCAATTCAGCAGCAACCTGCTCCATTTCCGGCTGATGACGATGTGTCCCTACCCCGTAAGCAAATATATTCTCGTTCATATTGGGATAATGAAACTTAACGCTCGGATTTTTACCCGCTCCGGTTATCCCCGTCACCGCATTGACAATAATATTGCCCGTCTCAATCAATCCCTCTTTCAGCACTGGTGCAAGCGCCAAAAGCGCCCCAGTTGGAAAACAACCGGGATTGGCAACGAGGTCTTTTCCCTTTATTTTATCACGAAAAAGTTCAGGCAGACCGTAAACCGCCTTTTTAAGGTTGTCTGTGTCTGTATGTTTTACCTCGTAGAACTTTTCGTAAATGGCTGTACTTTTAAGCCGGTAATCTGCGCTGAAGTCCACAACTTTCACTCCTGCTGCCAGCAGTTTCGGCACAAAGCCCATCGAGACCTTATGCGGCAGGCAGCACAACGCAACATCTGCTGTTTTGCTCAGCTTGTTCAAATCAAGCGGCTCGATATCCAGCTCACAGCGGCCCCTGAACTGGCCATAAATATCACTGACCCTTCCGCACTCCTCAGGCAATGCCGTCAGATACACAACTTCCGCCTGCGGGTGGCGCAAAATTATCTCAATAGAATCCGCACCCGTGTAACCGCTCGCACCGATTATCGCAACCTTTAACATTAGTTGACCTTTCAATTTACTATTTAAAATCCCTTCGCCAATCTAACAAATTACAGTCAATAATTCCAGTGTTTCTATCTGATTTTCAGTGTGGCAAGTGCCAGGGCGGCAAATGCTACAGCTAAAAGCCAGAAACGAACGACAACCTGAGGCTCGGACCAGCCTTTTAAGTGAAAGTGATGATGAATTGGTGCCATCCTGAAAAGTCTTTTGCCGCCAGTGAGCCTGAAATAAGATATTTGCAGGACGACGCTCATCAGCTCGATAATGAAAACGCCGCCTATAACGAGAAGCAGAATCTCGTTTCTCGTAACGAGCGCGCCGTAACCCATAGCCGCGCCGAGCGGAAGAGAGCCGACGTCACCCATAAAGACCTGTGCAGGGTGACAATTGTACCACAAAAAGCCGAGGACCGCGCCGAGAATTGCAGCATAAAAGATAGACAGCTCGCCTGCTTCCGATATATACGGTATCAGCAGATAGCTTGCCCAGGTGACATTTCCGGTAGCTGTCATAGTTTCCGAGGCGACATAGCAAAGAATTGCGAGAACCAGGCTGACGATTCCGACGAGACCTGCGGCGAGCCCGTCCATTCCATCTGCGAAATTTACGGCGTTACTGGTGGCAGTGATATAAAAGATTGCAATGATTACAAAGACTGCATTTGCCAGCGGCAGGCCGTGTTTGTAGAACGGCAGCCAGAATTGCCGGCCGTCGGGAATATTCACAAAATCCGCGTATAAAAAAGAGGCGATAAGAACGGCGCCTCCTATCTGGAAGACGAGCTTTTCCCAGGGCCTCAGGCCGTTTCTCGTACGATGTTTTAATTTACTTGTAAGCTTGAGCCAGTCGTCCACGCCGCCGAGCGCTCCGAACCATATTACAAGCACAAAGGCCTTCTGGGCAAAGGGATTATATAGCTTCGCCCATAGGCTGGTTGCAGCAAGAGTAGCAAGAATAATAATCAGGCCGCCCATAGTCGGGGTGTTTGTTTTTTCCTTCGTCAGCTCATTGAGAGCGGCGTGGTGAAATTCGGGCTTGTCACCTATTTTCTTTTTCATCAGCCATCGAATAATCTTCGGGCCGAGAAGGATTGCGATAAGGAAACTGGTCAGAAGAGCGGCGATGGAGCGAAACATAACATTCTGGTAGGCATAGAAGCCGAGCTTGTGTGTAAATACATCTCTTAGATACCATAATAAATGGTATATCATCTCGTCACTCTTATCTTTTGCTTTTTCGGCTGGAGGCCCGTGAGCCGAAAAGCTGTTTTAGTTTCTCGACGGCAAGCTCAAGTTTAGCACTGCGCGAGCCTTTGAGAAGTATTATATCAGAATCCTTAACAAATTTGTGCAGATTATCGCAGGCTGAGCAGGTATCTGGAAAAGATTTTGTTTGTAATTTGTGCCGGGCAGAAACCTTTGCAGAGTCAGCGGCAATTTTCGACAGCGGGCCGGCAGTCAGCAAAAGAGCGATTCCCGTCTTTGCAATATCATCACCGAGCTGCCGGTGGAAGGTTTCAGCAAGCTCGCCAAGCTCGTCCATATCGGCACAAATAAAAACGCGTCGGCGTTTTTTTGCGGGGTCTATTGTACTTAGAATCTGCAGGGCACTTTTCATAGATGCGGGATTCGCATTATAGCAGTCATTAAGAATTGTCAAATTTCCAAGCTGAAGAATCTCAGCCCGCATCGGTATGGGTTTAAAGGATTTTATTGACCGGGCAAAATCACTGATTTTGATACCGAGCTGTTTACACACAGCCCAGGCAGCGAGTGCATTATAGAAATTAGCCCTGCCGGGCAGAGGCAGCTCGAGTTTTGTATTATCGATTGTAAAACGACTCATCGCTCCTACAAGATTAACGCTCTCAGCTTTTATATCTGCGTCACTGCTTTCACCGAAAGTCAACGACTTGATATTTTTGTTGATGTAAGGTTCGACATTTTTTTTGAAATCGGAATTTACTATGAGCAGCCCATCTTCTTTCAGGCCGACAGTTATCGAGGCCTTTTCCTTCACTATTGCTTCGAGAAAGCCGAAGCCGGCCAGGTGAGCGGGATAAATGTTCGTTATCACGGCGATGTCTGGACAGGCGATTTTCGACAGATACGATATTTCGCCGGCTTTATTTGTGCCAAGCTCGGCTATGACGATTTCGGTGTCGGATTCTGCACCGAGAATCGTAAGCGGCAGGCCGATATCATTATTGAAGTTTTTCGGCGACTGATGAACCCGGAAATTTTCCGACAGGACGGTATTAATTATATGTCTTGTGGTAGTCTTGCCGGCTGAGCCAGTTATCGCGATGATTCTGAAATTGCACTTTTGTCGGTAGCAGCGGGCGAGTGTACCAAGGGCTTTTATCGTATCTTCGACTTTCAGAACAGGTTTTTGTTCTCGGCCAGCCTTAGAATAGTTTTTGTCAACAACAGCGCAGGCGGCTCCTTTTGCGAGTGCTTCTTCGACAAAATCGTGGCCGTCAAAATTAGGACCTTTAATTGCAAAAAAACAGTCGCCTTCTGTTACGGTCCGAGAGTCTATGCTTACGCCGGTGATTTCGTCGCTCGTGGCTTGTCGCCCGTGGCTCACAATCGCCTTAAGTTCGGCACCGATTATTTCAGCGAGCTCGCTTACAGTAAATTTTTTCATTTTTTCCTGCAGGAATTGTTTTGCAACGGCCTCATCAGAAAAATCGATGGTTCTGTCGGCGAGAATCTGGTAGGTTTCGTGGCCTTTGCCGGCGATTAAGATTATGTCATCTTTTCCGGCTGAATCTATTGCAAGCCCGATAGCTTTTTTTCTGTCCTGTTGAATAGCTATATTTTCGGCATCCGGATTTTTGAAACCGGCGAGGATATCGCTTATTATATCATCAGGATTCTCGGTTCTCGGGTTGTCATTAGTAACGAGGATTTTGTCAGCGTATCTCTCAACGACCTTTGCCATACGGGGTCTCTTCGTTCTGTCCCTGTCACCGCCGCAGCCAAACACAACTACGAGATTTCCTTTGCACAGAGGTTTTAAGGTTTCGAGGACATTTTTAAGGGCGTCGTCTGTATGTGCGTAATCGACGAGGACGGTGAAATCCGCATTATGGTCGATTTTCTGCAGTCGGCCTGGTATCGATTTAAGGCAAGATATACCTGCGGCTATCACTGTCGGCTCAAAACCGGCAGCATATGCAAGGCCTGCGGCAGCGAGACAGTTGCTTACATTGTACTTTCCGAGAAGAGCAGTCTTTACGGCCTGTTTTTCGCCGGCAATTTCAAGGGTGAAATTCGTTCCGGTAACATCCATCGAATTAATGTAAGCTGTAATGTCAGCCGGCTCATCAACTGCATAATACAGGATTTTCGCCTTAGTCTGCTTTGCTATCCAATGAGCTTCAGGTGACTGCTTATTGAGAATCGCGAAGGAATCCTGCGACAGTGAGCTAAAGAGTTTTGCTTTTGCAGCGAGGTATTGTTCTTTTGTTTTGTGGTAGTCGAGGTGGTCGCCGGACAGATTTGTAAAGGCCGCGGCCTTAAAATTTATTGCTTCGAGGCGGTCCTGGTCAAGAGCATGGCTGGAGGCCTCTGTCACCATAAATTTTGTGCCGGCCTTTACCATCCGGCCGGTCAGAGAGGCGACATCGAAGCAGTCGGGTGTTGTCAGCTTTGCCGGTATAGCTTCGTCACCGGTATCATAGATGATAGTGCCGATAAGGCCGCACTTTTGGCCTGAGTTTTTTATTATCGAGCGAAGCAAATACGCGACCGTAGTTTTTCCGTTCGTACCGGTGACAGCGAGATTCATCAGTTTCGAGGCGGGATTTTGATACTGGGCCTGTGCGAGGACCGCAGCAGCCTTTGCAGAATTTTCCACAACAATAAGTTTGTTTCTTTCAGTGTCATTAAAATCAGCAGGCAACTGTTCTTCAACGACATAAGAAACCCCGCTGTTAAGAGCCTGATTAATAAAATTATGACCATCAAGAGCAGTACCTTTTACCGCGACAAAGATATCGCCAGGTTCGACATCCCGCGAGTTAGTACGAACGGCTGGTGAATTTCGTGAAGAGACTAAAGTTACTAATTCGTCAAAAGTCATAATCTCGTATTATTCAAATGATACCCGTTTAATTATTGTTGTTCTTTGAGTATTTTATCGAAAGCAGGCAGGTTTTCAAGATAGTTTAATTTTTAGTAAAACAATGATTAAGCCGAAAAGGCTGGAATTTTACTGCCCGTTGGTTATAATATCCCGGACATAACAATTACCGTTGAATTTTCGAAAAAAACCGAGAAAGGATTAAATTATGAGAATCAGGGATATCTTCGCAGTTTTCACGGTGGTTTTGGTTTTTACCTGCGGTCTGGTCCGGGCGGCTGAAGAAGAAAAGGAGTACTACGCTTTGTATATGGACGGCAAAAAGGTGGGGCACGCAATCCGCAGCCGGGAGGTGAAAGAACAAAAAATTAAAACCACAGAGCAGCTTATAATGACCATGAGCCGGGCGGGGATGGCTATAACCGTAACCACAACAGAAATATATATTGAGAGTCCGGATGGTAAGCCTCTGGGCTTCGAATCTATTCAGGATATGAGTTATATGACGATGAAGGTGACAGGCAGCGTAAATGAAGCAGGTATGATAGATTTAACAGTCAGCTCTGCAGGCAGTGAACAGAAAAGCACTATACCGTGGCCTGAGGGAGCGATTATGGCTGAGGGGGTTAGACTTCTTCAGGAAAAACACGGGCTGCAGAAAGGAACGGTATATGACGTAAACGTATTTGTACCCTCTGCAATGCAGGCACTCGAGACCGAAATCACTATCGGAGAAAAAAAGAAGATAGATTTATTAGGGCGGGTAGTTACGTTAACGGAAGTTAAAAGCAAAACCAATATACCAATGGCTGGAGAGGTTGAGAGCACAGAGTACGTCGATGACGAAATGAAGGCGCAAAAAGTGATTATCCAGGTAGCAGGAATAAATATAGAGATGCTGGCATGCGAGAAGGAGTTTGCCCTGAGTGACGCAGAGGTGTATGAGATTATAGATAAGGCATTTATAAAAAGCCCGGTTCCGATTGAAAATGTGAGCAAGGCTGAATCAATTACCTACTATTTAAAAGTAAAGCAGGATAGTAACAGTCCTACGGGTAATACGTTAAAAGAAAATAAAAAAATCATTCTTGAGGCGATACCATCGACGGATAATCAGACTGTAAGCGCCGGCGAAGACGACCAGATTATTATAACTGTCCGGCCGATAAAAGCGCCGAAAGGTGCGAAGTTTCCATATAAGGGCAATGACGAGAGATTGCTCGAAGCATTGAAACCGGCGATGTACATTCAGAGTGATAATGCAAAGATAATCGACCTTGCCAAACAGGCAGTCGGCGATACCAAAGATGCGGCCGAGGCGGTTAGAAAAATTGAAGAGTTTGTAGCAAATTATATTTCGAGAGCTGACCTTTCAGTGGGCTATGCATCGGCTGTGGAAGTTGCCGAAAGCAGGCAGGGTGACTGCAGCGAGTTTGCTGTTCTGACAGCTGCTCTCTGCAGGGCTGCAGGGATACCTGCGGAGGTAGTGATGGGGATGGCCTACATTAAAGAGTGGAAGGGATTCGAGGAATGCTTCGGCGGCCATGCCTGGGTTCAGGCATATGTAGGCGGAAAATGGGTCGGTCTGGACGCGTCGTTTAAGAGCGCAGGAATCGGCGGCTTCGATGCCGGACATATCGCACAGGCCGTCGGCAACGGAGACCCGGAGGATTTCTTCGCCCTGATAGGCAGCTTCGGACGATTCGAAATAGAAAAGCTGCAAGTAAAAACCGGCAAGTGATAATAGTATCCGGCAACGGTAATCGTTGAAAATAATCAGTCGTCAAACTGGATGTCCTCAAGAACAAACTCGACGCTGTCTGAGCCCTTATAGGTGTTAATCTGGGGATGATAAGCGACGTTAAAGTACTCGTTGTCGAGCACTTTCTTTTCGTATTTTGCAAACCTAAAACCAATGCATTTTATTGAGTTCGAGTTGTCCGTTATTGCGAGCTGAAGATGGTCCGCTTTTGCGCCGACTTTCCTCGGAGGTGCACAAAGACGAACACCCTTCGTCGCGAATAAAGGTTTTGGATTACCCTGGCCGAAAGGCTCGAGAAGCCGCAACTGGCTTACAAACTGATGCTTGAATTCCGATAGAGCAGCGACAGCGTCGATGTGAAGCTTTGCGAGCCGGTCTTCGCCACTGAGGTTTTCGTTTGCGTAGGCTTCGAAGTCGGCTGCAAATTTTTCTACATTTTCGGGTTTTATTGTTACGCCGGCCGCAGCCCTGTGACCACCGAAGTCGATGAGATGTTTTGAGCAGGCGCTGATGGCACTTAGTATATCGAATCCCGGTATAGAACGGGCCGAGCCATGTGCCTTTTGCTCGTCGGCTGAGGTGTTAATCATAATTGTCGGCCGATAGAATCTGTCAACTATCCTCGATGCAACGATTCCAATGACGCCCGTGTGCCAGTTGTCGTCCGCAAGAACGATGGTTTTGTTGTCGGGATGATTCAAGCCTTTTTCAATTATTATTTCGCAGGCCCTCTCGAGGATTTTTCTCTCGCACTGCTGTCGCTGGGAGTTTTGAGTTTTCAGGTAACCGGCTATCTGGATGGCCTTTGTGTCACTCTGCGCAGTAAGCAGCTCGACGGCGAGCCGGGCATGGCCCATTCTGCCTGCTGCGTTGAGCATAGGCGCAATCCGAAAGCCGATATGAAAGCTGTCGAGACCCTGTCCGGACAGGCCGGCAGTTTCAATCAGGGCTGTGATACCGGGCAGCCGACAGCTCGGGATAGCCTTAAGACCGAAACTCGTCAATATCCTGTTCTCGCCCCGCAGGTCAACGACATCTGCAATTGTCCCTATCGCAGCCAGCGAGGTGGCGTTAATCATAAATTCCCGGATTCGCCCTTCGAGTTTTGGGCCGGCGGCGAGATGGTTTGCAACCGCCCAGGCGAGCTTGAAGGCGACCATCGAGCCGGAAGAATTCTGGTTCCGGTAAGCCGCATCGAGAACAGGGTGAACAATGGCAGCAGCCTTTGGCATTTGCTGGCCGGGACAATGATGGTCGGTTATTATAATAGTCAGGCCAAGACTTTCGGCAAGCCGGGCAGATTCCACTGCGCAGATTCCGCAGTCAACGGTTATCAGCAGTTTTGTCCCTGCCTTAGCGAGCGACCGGACGGCATCGGCGTTCAGGCCGTAACCTTCATCGATTCGATGCGGTATGTAATAATCGACATCAGCGCCAAGCAATGTGAGCAGCTCAAAAAGGATTGAGACGCCGGTAATCCCATCGACGTCGTAATCACCATAGACGGTGATTTTCTGCTTTTTGCCGATTGCATCAGCTATAATCTCAACCGCGGGCTTGACGCCGGGCATCTTTTCAGGCTCGATGAGGCTGGTAAGTTTCGGCCTTAAGAATTCCAGTCCCTGCTGCGTGTCAGTAACGCCCCGGTTTATAAGAATTTGTGCCAAAAGAGAGGAGACATTCAGTGAGCGGGCAAGTGCGGCTGCCTCCTTGCTGAGAGGATTAACTATCCATTGCTTTCTGCAAGCTGTCCTTCGCCTTTTTGACATTGCGGACTGCATCCCTGCCGAGAATTGCATTCGATAACGGCCTCAAATAAAAAACTTTTTTCAGGTTTCGAGTTATTATAGCAAACTAAGCCCGATTGTCAATGTTGTCGAATCCGATAACGGATTAAATGCAGCGAAGTTTCTACCTTTGTTCAATTGCTTCGAATATCTGCATGTCATCAGGTGCGACGCCCTCCCAGGATTTGATGAAAAGGCCGTCGGCAATAATAACGACAAGAGGAGTCTGTATGAGCCATTTGCGGCTCGTATCGAGTCTGCCCGTCAGGCAGGTGGTATCAGGCGGAACAGGATTATCCTCTTCGGTTCCGTAAGGCGGGATTCTAACAAATGCAAAATGCAGGTCATTGCCTTTATATAACTGATTATACTGCTCATATACCGGTATGGCCTCCTTGCAATCGGGGCAGTCATCGTGATAAAAAAGGACAATAGCAACACCGGAGCGAAGTGAATCGGCGATATCGATATGCTTCAGCATCGCCCACTGCTGTTCGGCTGGTATTATCTGGTTTACATCAGGCGTTGTTTCGTTTGTATCAGGAATATGCAAAGGGTCCTGCTGTGAATCGTTCTGTGAGTCCGGTACGTTCTGGGTCCAAAGCTGCTCTCTTTCGACCTTGTTGAAAATAAGGACAGGGACAATCGAAGCGAGAATCACAAATGTAGGCAGCGCCACACCGAAGAAATGTTCTGCAGACGGCCAGGGCGGCGGCAAAAGCTTCTCGCCTTTGGGTCGAAAAATAAGCAGTAAAAGAAAAATCGGGACATCGATGGCCAAAACAGTTATCCAGGGATTAACGTACACGGTGCCGAAACAGCCGCAGTATAATTCGCCAGCGAGTGCTTTTTGCAGTGTGACTACGATGAAGCCGGCGAAAGAGATAACAGCAAGCAGCCAGGCGGCCTTTCTGAACAGGCCGCAAAGAAGCCATATTCCAAGACCCAGCTCGAGAGGTATTTGTATTACAAAAAATGCCCAGGATTCCCAGAAACCTTCCGATACAATGGGCTCGGTGAGAAGCTGGTGAACCTTGAGTATGCCAGCGAATATGAGAACCGAGCCGGTGATGTACATCACGATTCGATTAGCGATTTTTGTAAATCTCATAGGTAAGTATTCTACCAGAACACAGCCCTTTTTACAAGTTATACGCCTGTTGGGGCTTTATGTTCTCATATACAGGCCGCCATTGACGGCGATGTATGCTCCGGTAATAAAGGCGGCGGCATCGCTGCTGGCGAGAAACAGTATCGCCTTTGCGACATCTTCGGCGGTGCCGTTTCGGCCGAGAGGTGTCTTTTCGGCGACTTGTTTTTTTCTTTCAGGTGTGCTGAACTGCTCGTGGAATCGGGTTTCGATAAGGCCGGGAACAACACAGTTTACCCTTATGTTGTATTTCGCGAACTCGGCAGCCATAGCGATAGTCTCGGTCTGGACGGCCGCCTTTGCGCCGGCATAAATACCTGAGCCGCCCCCGCCGCCGGTAAAAGCGCCGACCGAGCCGATATTTACAATACAGCCTTTGCTCTTTTTCAGATAAGGCAAAGCTGCCTTTGTCGCCAGAAATACACTTTTGCAGTTTGTCGCGAAGATATCATCGTGGTATTCGACGGGCGCATCTTCAAAATCGTATCGCGCGATAAGCGTACCTGCATTATTTACAAGGACATCGATACCGCCGGCTTCACCGGCGAAGAATTCAACCATCCTGTTGACCTGCTCCTCGTTTCGCATATCCGCTTTCAGCAGAACGCCGTCACTGTATTGCCTTACCTGCTGCAGTGTATCTTCGCCGCCCTGCTGTGTCCTGAAAAAATGCACACCGACGAAGCAGCCCTGCTTTGCGAACATAACCGCCGTCGCCGCACCGATACCGCTCGATGAGCCGGTCACCAATACTCTCTTTCCCTTAAGGTCTTCGTAAATCATTTTTATTCGTCCAAGTAACCCACGGTAAAACCGTGGGCTAAATACTTTTTATTTATTATGAGAATTTACATATTTAATTTTTCGTTCCAACATTTTGTCGTCGAAACAATACCTTACATCGTATCCCTCTGTCCAGACTTTACCTTCAAGTCCTGTTTCCTTCAAAGCTAATCTGGCGGCCTTTTTGCAATAAGCGACAATCCTTTCTGTCGGCTTTGCGACATATTCAGCGACAGTGTGAATATGATTTGAACCAACCGACAGAGCGGGCAACTTTTGACCAATTCTGTTTGATTCCGTAAGAATTGCGATTTTCGCTAAAAACCTCTGTCTTTTTGTCAACCAGATCGTATCTTGTTTCTGCAGAGTCTTATTCGCTTTCAGAAGGGATTTATTTTCGGGGTATATTTTACCATTCTTGACGTATCTTCTTTCATCGCCCTGCAGCCAGGTTCCGTAAGTTGTAAATGTAATCATATAACCCAACGTTTTCGCCATAAACAATCCACGTATTTTTATTTAGCCCCCAGTTTTACTGGGGGTTATCCTCTTGTATTTGTTCGAGCTGGTTGCCGAAGCGGTCAAGTTTTTTGTTCGTTTCATCGTACTTGTTGAATGCATTTCGCAGATGCGTGCCGAGCACATCGTAATTTTCAATAAAATCAGTAAACGACGCATTGAGTTTCTTCAGGTTCTGTCTTATCTCGGCGGCCTGCTTTTCAATCTGCAGGCCGTGAAGCCCCATAACGACAGTCATCAGATACGCATAAAGCAGATTAGGGCTGACAGGGATGACCTTTTTATCTAAGCTGTACTGCAGGATGTCTTTCGCATCGTCTTTGTATTTAACGATGGTTTCGTAATAGATATTCTCAGCAGGGATATACATCAGAGCAAAATCGACTGTGCCTTCGGCAGACCTGATATAGTCGGAGGCGATTTTGTCGATATGGCCAGTAACATCTTTCTGGAACTGCCTGCGTGCCTTTAAGCGCTCATCATCGGTCTGCGCCTTCGCGATTGCCTCGAAGGCCGGCATTGGAAATTTGGCATCGACGGGGACCGAGTAGTCAGCCATCTTTACAAGCGCATCGACCATCCTGCCGTCTTTGAAGGTGTACTGCAGCTCGTAGGAATCTTTCGGCAGGATTTGGCTAAGCAGATTCTCTAACGACCATTCGCCCATCTGGCCTCTAAGCTTCGGTGAGCTGAGGATATCCTGCAGGCGCCTGACCTCGGAGCCGACCTGCAGCATCTGCTTGTTTGTGCCCTGAAGCTCGCCTATCTGGGTATTGAGCCGGTCGATCGTCTGATGGCTCGACTGCAAGGATTGGCTTATAGTGGATTGACCGAGCTGGAGCGATTTCTGCAGAGCTTCCGAGGTCTGATTCTGGGCGGAGCGAAGACCTTCGAGACCCTGTGCGAGAAGATTGATATTGGCTGAATTCGCAGTCGATTCTCTTCTGAAAGACGACAGAGACATCCCAAGCCAAATAACAAAACCTGTGAGCAATACTAATATGACAATACTGACAATTAAAAGCGTAAGCATACCGATTTCCTTAAATTTGTACTTCGATTATAAATTTTAGTGCGAGAATAGTCAAAGGTGCGAATCATGGGTTTTAGATAATTGTTGCAGACAGAGGTCTGATAGGCTATTTTTTTGCTATGGAAACGATACAGGCGGTCATATTCGACTGGGGCGGGGTTTTGGTAGAAGACCCGGCGGCGGAGCTGATGCGGTACTGCGCAGAGGCCCTGGATGTACCCGTGCAGCAATACATAAAAGCCCATCGCAAATTCGATGATGATTTTGTCACAGGAAAAATAAGCGAGGAGCAATTCTTCTCGAAAGTATGCGGTGAGCTGAAAAAAGACAGGCCGAAAGTCGAGTCACTGTGGTCGATAGCCTTCGAGAAGGCGTATCGGCCGAGAGAGGATATGTTCGCACTCGCGGATGAGCTGCAGGAGAACGGTTATGCAACAGCGGTCCTGTCAAATACTGAGAAGCCGTCAGTAAGCTATTTTTATCAGAAAGGTTACGACCAGATATTTGACACGGCTGTCTTTTCGTGCCTCGAGGGTATGAAAAAACCGGATAAAAGAATATACGACTTGGCCGTCAGCAGATTAGGTCTGGGTGCAGGTGAGTGCGTATTCACAGACGACAAGAGCGAATTTGCAGCAGGTGCAATAGAAGCAGGTCTGCGAGGGATAGTTTTCGAAAATACAAAACAGCTCATAAAGGAATTGGGCCGGCTGGGAGTTAATACAGTTTAGGTGCAAAATAAGCTTATGACAAATTATCACCTTGTGATTTTGAAAAGATTCTATCTGGACTTGATTTTCAGCGGACGCAAGACGGTTGAGTCTCGTTTCTTAAAAACAAGGCGTTATTTTTTCGACAGGCTCGGCGCCGGTGACATACTATTTTTGAAAGAGAGCAGCGGGCCTGTCTGCGGCAAGGCAAAAGTCGCAGCGGTAAAAAAATTTGAAAACCTACAACCCGCCCGCATTAAAAAAATAAAAGAGCAGTATAACAAGTCAATTTGCGGAACAGAAGAATACTGGAAAAGCAGGATTAACAGCAGATACGGCATTTTAGTCCGGCTTACCGATATCGAGCGGATTGAGCCGGTATATATAAGAAAAAGCGACTGGCGAAGCTGGGTAGTATTGGAAAAGGGCAAAGATTTCGGGCTGACGGCTGCGGCAGCTAATGTATAGTGCTCACGATTGAATTTCCCCGTTTGTTCGCGGGCAAGTAACCTTAAAACAATAATTTACAATCCCGGTCGCGGGAATTTATTACCCTTAAGGGTATAAAAGCGGATAGTTACGAAATGAGGGGTTTTTGCTTGCTTTAAATAGTGACGTATGTTACAAGAATTGTCAGGCAGTTAGTTTCCAAATTAAGTTAACTGGAAGGAGTCAGTTATGGCGGAACCAAACGAAAATCCCAAAAAAGACGAACACGCAGAAAACGCGGGGGGCAAGGAACCGGGTTCAAAGCCCGAAGTCAGCAGCGGTGAGGGTACAGCAGAGGTCAGTAAAGATGCCCGGATGTTCGGCATGCTGTGTCATCTGCTCGGCATCTTAACCTGGATTGTCGGGCCGTTGATAATCTGGCTGATAAAAAGAGAGGACGATAAGTTTATCGACCAGCACGGCAAAGAAGCCCTGAACTTTCAGATTACAATTCTTATCGCCTATGCAGTTGGAGGTATTACAGCTTTCGCCTGCATTGGATTTTTCATTATGCTCGCTGCGTGGATTTGCAACCTGGTTTTCTGCATTATGGGTGCGATAAAGGCTAACAACGGAGAACCGTACCGTTACCCTGTTTCCATTCGGCTTATTAAGTAAATACGGCTGCGGATAGTTCGGGATTTTCAATTAACAGCGTGAATTTATGCGATTTGCTGTCAGGCTGCTGATTAGTGTTTTTGTTATCGCTGTGTGCCTGCACATAGGTAAAAAACAGCCTACCCTGGCAGGCCTTATTGCGGTAATGCCATTGACAGGTCTTCTCATTATGGTCTGGCTGTACCAGGATAAGCCGGGCGACTTCGAGACTATGATAAAATATGCAAAAGGTGCGGTGTGGGGGATTCTGCCGAGCATTTTATTTTTTGCTACAGCACTTTTTTGTTTCTATAAGAAGATGCCTTTATGGATTGTGCTGTGCGCGAGTTTTGCGGTATGGCTTGCAGGGGCCTTCGTTCATCAATTTCTGCTAAAATAGAGCCGCACCATAAATTTACATCTAACAAGGTGGCCGTGGTGATTCGCTAAATATCAGCTCTATTGCAAAATTAAGGTTTTGCGCTTATTATAGACCGGATGACAGCTAAATCGAATAAAAACAGCAGCAGGAAACCTGGCGAGATTGTTAATAAAAAGGCATACAGGGACTTTTACATCGCCGAGCGGTTCGAGGCGGGTCTCTCACTTGCAGGCAGCGAGGTAAAATCGCTGCGAGCAGGTGCTGCGGACATTAAAGGCTCGTATGCGAGAATCGAAGAAAACCAGTGCTGGCTGGTGGGAGCGACAATAGCACATTACGAGCAGGCGGGAGCTTTCAACCACGAGCCGAAACGAAAAAGAAAACTTCTTTTACATAAGGCACAAATACGTAAGATAAGAGAAAAAACCGAGCATCGCGGCTTTACACTGGTGCCGCTGCGTATATATTTTAACGAGAAGTCTCTGGCGAAGATTGAGCTGGCGCTCGCAAGAGGCAAAAGGCAGTACGATAAACGCAGGTCAATAAGCGAAAGAGAGCAGAAAAAGGATATCGATAAAAATATGAAAAGATACAGGAAAAAATAAAAAGGCAGAAGGGAGATTTATAATGGCTGAGCAGGAAAAAAAGAAAGAAGAGAAAAAGATAATCGTTGATGAAGACTGGAAGAGCCAGGCCCAGAAGGAAAAAGAAATTCTGGCAGCTCAGGAAAAGGCGGAAAAAGAAAAGCCAGCCGAACAAAAAACGCGTCGCGAGCCGCTGCCGGAAGGAAACTTTGCAGCGCTGGTGAGTATGCTCGTTACGCAGGCGCTGTTTGCCCTGGGAGCCTTAAGATTCGAAGGACAAAAAGAAAAAGAGCCGGACCTGGAGCTCGCAAGATACAATGTCGATATGCTCGAAACACTGCAGGAAAAAACAAAAGGCAACCTGAGCGAGGAGGAAGATAAGGTTCTCGAGACCACGCTCAACGAGGTACGGATGGCCTATGTGAAGGTCTCGGATTCTAAAAAGAGCTGATTGTTGATTGACTGGCGGAAAAAAAGTGACGGGCGTACTGGATAAAATCATTAAAGACAAGCGTAGCGAAGTAGCGCAAAAAAAAGTGCAAAAAAGCATCGAGCAGCTTGATGCCGAGATTGCAAAACTGCCGAAATGCCGCAACTTTTATAAGGCTGTCACCAAACCTAACAAACGCGGCCTCAATGTTATCGCCGAAGTTAAAAAGGCTTCGCCGTCGGCAGGCCTGATAAGAGAAAATTTTAATGCCGTCGATATAGCTGAAATTTATGAAAAATGCGGAGCAGATGCAATCAGTGTTCTTACCGATGAAAAGTATTTTCAGGGCAGACTTGAGTATATGCAGCAGATAAAAGATGTGGTGAAGCTGCCGATACTGCGAAAAGATTTTATCATCGAGCCCTGGCAGGTATATGAGTCTCGTGCGGCCGGGGCCGATGCGATACTGCTGATAGCAGATGTCTTAAAGGTCGGCGAGCTCTCCGATTTGATGATACTCGCAGCCGAGCTTACACTGACCGTCCTTCTCGAAGTTCACGATGCCGATATGCTGCTAAAGGTGCGTAGCCTGATAGGATTTCCCAAAAAAGGTTACAGCGTGCTCGGTATCAACAACAGAAATCTTTCAACGTTGGCGGTTGACCTGAACACCACGAGCAGGCTTGCAGCACTGGTTGATAACACCAGCGAGCTCGTGGCTGAAAGCGGAATAAAGACAAAAGACGACATTGAGAAACTTATCCGCCTCGGTGTAAGAGCGGTCCTCATCGGCCAGACGCTTTGTGAAAATGAAAATATCGAAGACAAATTCACCGAGCTGTTCGGTTAAGAAAAAAGATTTTAAGTAACAATTATAAAAGGATGGTTTGTAATTATGAGCATATTAGCTTATTTACTACTCGGTCTCGTCGCCGGCGTTCTAAGCGGCGCTCTCGGTATAGGCGGCGGAATAATCATTGTTCCATCACTGGTTTTTTTGTTCGGCCTGTCCCAGCACACAGCCCAGGGAACGACGCTCACTCTTATGGTACCGCCGATAGGCCTGCTCGCTGCGTGGGCTTACTACAAACAAGGTCACGTCGATATAAAAATCGCAGCTTTTATCTGTATTGCCTTTTTCTTCGGCGCACTTCTGGGAGCAAAATTCGCAACGAACATTTCAGACACAGTTCTTACAAAAGTTTTTGGCGTTGCACTTTTTCTGGTGTCGCTGAAAATGATCTTCTTCAAATAGTTTAGCCTCGACACCTGCCTGCCCTCCGTAGTATTAACGAAGGATGGGTGGTCGAGGTATATTTAGCCCCACGTTTCACGTGGGGTTCTTCAATCCCGAATTTTACCCTTTTGATTATTCGGCGGTCCTGTCTTTATATTTAGCCTGCGGTTCGTGTCCACCGTAGTTTTTAACGAAGGCGGATTACCGCAGGTTTTTTGTTTATATTAAACCGCGGATTAACGCGGATTGAACGGAAATTATCTCGAAAAAGAGCTGTTCGGCCTCGAGTGTGTTAAACACCAGCTCCCGAGGGTACCCGAGCCGTCAGACCGAACAGCTTCACCGAGGACAATTTTTTAAACCACAGCGAACACGGTGAATTTCTAAAGAGCTTTATTTGCGGCAGGGTAAAATAAACTCGCATAGCGAGTACAATAAAAGAGCACCGCCGCAATCACGCCTACCTCAGGCCCGCGAGAGCCCGTGCAGGACGCGAAAGCAAACGATGCTCTTTACTATAGCAATGAGTGTGTTGACCGCCTTCTTTGGCTCAAAGAGTCAAAAGCTGGCGGTGCTCTCTGTGTAGAAACAAAGAGCACCGAGCCTTCCAAACGCTCCCGCACTTACAAACTCGCGATTTGAGGTAGAACGTCTGAAATCTCAGTGATTTCTTTTTATAACTATATTTTCAGTTACTATATCGATAACAATAAGTTATTGTCAAGAGCTTTTTTAAAGAATTTTCACCACCTATGAAGAACTCGAAGTCAAGTAATAAAATTTCTTTCACCTCATTTTTTTTGCTTTGAGGGCATCCTGATTTACACCTGTCAGAATCAGCCTTGACAAAAA
>Ga0307434_1000908_pt1 | contig 17391 bp, 19 predicted proteins | sample SalMarWE160220MG_FD_202156 | JGI IMG/M metagenome (GOLD analysis project Ga0307434, IMG submission 202156) | Salt marsh sediment microbial communities from the Plum Island Ecosystem LTER, Massachusetts, United States - WE1603-220 | ecosystem: Environmental > Aquatic > Marine > Intertidal zone >... | reverse complement strand
GGCTGTGATACCTCCTTTTGTTTATATTCCAGCGGTTGTCGGAACACTCAGCACTACGCATATCGCGGTTGGTGCACAGGATGTTTATTATGAACGGCAGGGAGCTTTTACCGGTGAGATAAGCTCATCAATGCTCAAGGATATTGGTTGTGCTTACGTATTGTGCGGCCACTCGGAGCGCAGGCATGTTATTAAGGAAGATGACGAGCTGATAAACAAGAAAGTATCAGCTGCTATATCCGGCGGGCTTTTGCCGATACTTTGTGTTGGGGAGTTGCTCGAGCAGCGAAAGGCTGGCGAAACTGAACAGGTTGTGAGCAATCAGCTCAAGAAAGGTCTTGAGGGATTGAGTGCGGAAAAACTTTCGGCGGTAACGTTGGCATATGAGCCTGTGTGGGCGATAGGGACAGGATTGACGGCAACGCCCCAACAGGCGCAGCAGGTGCAGTCAATGATGAGAAAGCTGCTTGCTGATATGTATGACGGTCAGCTTGCGGATGAGATTCGGATATTATATGGGGGGTCGGTGAAACCGGATAATACAAGTGAGTTGATGAGTCAGCCTGATGTTGATGGTTTATTGGTTGGGGGAGCGAGTTTGAAGTCGGAAGATTTTATTGCGATAATCGAAGCGGCGTGTTAATTATAGTTTGAGGTAACTTATTAGGGGAGCTTAAAATGGCGTTATGTTCGATTTTGGCTGCAAGTTTAATTATGAAGTTTGTAGCTGTTGTCTGGTTTATCACCGCTGTGGTGCTGGTTTTTGTTGTCCTGATTCAGAAAGGAAAAGGAGGCGGGCTGAGCGGAGTTTTTGGCGGGGGAATGGCAGGCAGCTTACTCGGTGCTGATACGAAAAAACCTATGACGTGGTTCACTATAGGGCTTGTGAGCGTGTTTTTGTTTCTTGCAGTATTGATGGCCAAGTTTTATAAGCCATCGGCGAGCAGTGTAGTTGACGAGACACCGGCGCAGCAGGGTACACAGGCTCCGGATATTACCGGAGATATGGATAATGTCGGAATCGATGAGATAGTTGATGAGAGCGTGGACGTTAATTCGAATTAATTTTAGTCTGCACAGTGACAGTCGGCTGACTATGTTTTTTTAGATTAGTGTGAGCGAAATTATTATGATAAACAGTATGACCGGATACGGCAGTGCAACGGGGGAATGTGACGGTGTGACTTATGTCGTTGAAATCAGAACCGTGAACAACCGTTTTTTCAAGACAAGGATTAAACTGCCGGAACCGGTTGTTTTTCTTGAAGAGGATATCGAAGGTGTTCTGCGGCAGCAGTTATCGCGCGGGATGGTTAATTACATTCTTCACATTAAGAATGTTTCGTCAGATGTTTTTTTTGATATAGATGAGAAGGCTTTGCAGAGTTATGTTGAACGTTTGGGCGGGATAGCCCGCGGTGTTGATGTTAATTGTTCGATTGATATAGGCAATCTGCTCGGTTTGCCCGAGGTTTTTTCGCCGCGTGTGCCTGATGAGGCAAAAGCCGGGCGTGTTCGAGAAACTGTTTTGAATACAACAATCCAGGCTTTGTCAGCACTTAAGCAAATGAGAGAGGCGGAAGGCGTTGTCCTGGCAGAAGATTTGGCCCGGCATTGCAACCAGATAGAGGATAAGCTGGGATTAGTTCGGCAGCAAAGCAAATCGTTTTTGACGGAATATGCAGAACGATTGAAAAAGAGAATAGGGGAACTGCTTGGTGCAGGTAATGTGGTGCTTGATGAAGAAATTGTTGCTCGTGAAGTTGCGGTTTTTGCGGAGCGTTCCGATATATCTGAAGAGATAGTCAGGTTGCAGTCTCATATAGAGCAATTTAAGGATACCTGTGAGGGTAAAGGTGGGTCTGAACGGGCTGGTAATCAATTAGGGCGCCGGCTGGATTTTATAAGTCAGGAGATGCTTCGTGAGGCTAATACTATCGCAAGCAAAGCCTGTGATGCGAAGACTATACATCTGGTGGTGGATATCAAGTGCCTGATAGACAGAATTAAAGAGCAGGTTCAGAATGTGGAGTAGTATTCCGCGGTCTTTATTTAGCTGGGTAACGGTATGGGCAAACCGGACAAAGCAAGAGGTAAACTTGTTATAGTAAGCGGGCCGAGCGGCGTGGGTAAAGGCACTATATGTGCCGAGGTCGCTAAACGGCTTGGAAATGTGCTTATAAGTGTTTCTGTTACGACAAGGCCGCAGGGTAAGGATGAGGTGAGCGGCAGAGAATACTGGTTTGTGTCACCTCAGGAATTTCAGCGCCGGATTGACGAGGACTTGTTTTTGGAATATGCTGAGGTTTTCGGCCATCTTTACGGTACGTCTAAGGATGAGGTGGAGAATGCACTTTCATCAGGTAAGACTGTAATCCTTGAGATAGATGTGCAGGGCGGTAAAAGGGTCAAGGTGATATATCCGCAGGCGGTGATGATATTTATTTTACCGCCGGACCAAAAAGAGCTTGCGAGGCGGTTGAGTGGTCGGGGCAGGGACGAAATTGAGGTTGCCGAAAAAAGGCTCGACGGTGCAGGTACCGAGATAGCGTCCGCTTTTCAATATTACGAGCATATGGTAATTAACGACGACCTTAACCAGGCGGTGAGTGAGGTTATAAACATAATTGAACAGACCATTGGAGAAAAAGTATGATAGAGGAGCTTAAGGACACGAAGATAATTGATAAGGCAGGTGGCAGGTTTAAGTTGACGGCCTTGATTCAGAAGCGTTTGACAGAGCTGTTGGAAGGGGCCAGGCCGTTGATAGAGGATACCGAGGGGATGACACAAATGGAGATAGTTGTCCGGGAGATAATGGAGGACAAGATAACGATCGATTTTGGTGACAGCTATATCGGTAGGCCGACAGAGACAAAGGGCTGAGAGGAATTTAGATGGCTGATGAGAAACTGAAATTTGAGGCCTTGAAGGTTTTGTTGTGCGTCAGCGGTGGAATCGCTGCTTACAAGGCGGTTGATTTGGCGAGCAGGCTTGTTTCGGAGGGGGCATCTGTCAAGACGGCTATGACTGAAGCCGCCGAGAGGCTTGTTGGAGCAAAGAGTTTTGAGGCGGTTACAAATTCGGCGGTTTTTACAAGCCTTTGGGACAGCGTCGAGAGATTCAGGATTGAACATATAAGTCTGGTTGAGTGGGCTGATATTGTGGTTGTTGCTCCGGCAACTGCCAACATTATAGGCAAGGTGGCGAATGGTATTTGTGATGATTTGGTCAGCACAATTCTTTGTGTTTGCTGGTCCAAGCGGGTACTTTTAGCGCCTGCGATGAATGTGGATATGTGGAATAATCCTGCGGTACAGCGAAACGTCAAGGCAGTTAAAGAAATGGGTTTTGAGCTTGTAGGCCCTATGAAAGGCAGGCTTGCCAGCGGAACAATTGCGGAAGGCAGGATGTCCGAGCCGGCCGAGATACTGCAGGCTATTAAACAGCTCGTCTCGAAGATTGATAAGAAAAAGAAAACGGGTTCGAAATAATAAGGCCCGTACGTAATTTTACAAATCGGAAAGCATCAGAATGCACTTTTTAATAACAGCCGGCGGCACACGAGAATATATCGACCCGGTTCGTTTTATTTCCAATGCGAGCAGCGGCCGAATGGGTTATGCCCTTGCGGAAGCCGCTCTAAAGGCCGGCCATAAGGTGACATTGATAAGTGCATCGGATGCACAGCCGCCGGTCGGCGTGGACTTTGTGGGTGTTGAAACTGCTGCCCAGATGTTTGAAGCGGTAAAGAAATTTTTCAATAAATGCGACTGTCTTATTATGGCCGCTGCTGTTTCCGATTACACGCCCGTTAAAAAATCAAAAAAGAAAATTAAAAAATCAAAAAGAGATTTAGTAATAAAACTGAAGCCGACCGTTGACATTCTCGCCTGGGCGGGGAAACAGAAGGTCGGACGACAGAAGACGGAGGCCAGAAAAATTGTTGTTGGATTCGCTCTAGAAGATAAAGATATTCGCAAAAACGCCGAAAGGAAGCTTAAAGAAAAAAATCCTGATATGATTATCGCAAATAGACTTGAGGCTATTGGGACTGACAGGTCAACTGTTCTTTTTAAAACAGCTAACGGCGGATGGCAGAAGATTGAGAATGCTGCCAAGGCAACTATTGCGAAAAAAATAATTAAGGTGATTGTAAGACTTTTATACTGAATTTATTTTTTGTAAACAAGTCAATCGACAATGCCCAAATCGTTTTTTGTGAGGATTGATTCGAACTTATAGCCTGTCTTTGTGATGTTTTCTTCTGCTCCCTGTTTGCGGTCGATTGTACAGACGATTTTTTTTACCGTTGCCCCTGCTTCGGTTATGATTTTTGCAGCTTCGAGGACCTGGCCGCCTGTGGTTGCGATATCTTCGACGAGCAGGACCACATCGCCTTTATTAAGCTTACCCTCATTTAATTTTTTCATGATTTCAATATGAATTTTTCCAATGATAGTATTTAACTTAAATGTCCTTTTTGAATAAGTTAATCACCTTATACTGTTGTTTATTTTTTTAGTCTAGATAGATATTTTAAGTAAATGATATTATAATAAAAAATTAAGCAGCTAAACTATCCTCATAAGATAAGTATTTACAAATAGTTATGGATATTTTCTCAGCCGAAACTAACTCTAACTACATATTACTTGACTTTAGTAAAAATTTTTAAATTTTTCTTGCATTAGGTAGTTTTTCTTGTTATTTGTATGGATAAGTACTTATATAAATATTTATATTTATACTGATGCAGATTTGGTTTAATAAAATGACTCCTAAAGATATAATTGAAAGAGTACATGGTTTAACCAGAGAACAGCTAACTTACTATGCAAAAATGGGATATGTAAAACCTCGTAAGTATTCAAGGGGAAAGAATGAATATAATGAATTCTCTGAAAAGGATTTCCTTGTAATTGAGAAGGCATTTCATTATATTAATAATTTTGGTACTACTCCTAAAATTGCTTTCGGTAGGGCGCGTAAAGAATTAAAACAACCTGAACTTAAATTTAAATAGGGTTTCTATCTATGCAAACTGAAAAATCGCGGCTTTTAAAAATTCTAAGAGAAAAATCTGTTTCTTATGGGAATTTTACTTTGTCTTCTGGTACAAAAAGCTCTTACTATATAGATGCAAAACTGACAACTTTTGATCCAAGAGGAGTCTCTTTAGTGGGAAAACTAGTTTTTGAAATTATCAAAGACAAGGGCAAAGAAGTATCAGCCGTCGGTGGTCTAACAATGGGTGCCGACCCTATAGCTATCTCAACAATAATTGCCGCAATGAAAGAAAAATATCCCCTAAAAGGATTTTCGGTAAGAAAAGAACCAAAACCGCATGGGAAAAGAAAACTTATCGAAGGCAATCTAGACATTAAAGACAAAGTCGTTATTTTAGACGATGTTGTAACTAGAGGTGCTTCAACAGAAAAAGCAATTCAAGCTGTTAAAGACTTTGGATGCGATATCGTAATGGTTATTGCTTTAGTAGATCGACTTGAAGGTGGCACTGAAAGAATAATAAAACTAGGATATGATGTGTACTCGATTTTTACCATTAATGATTTATTAGATTCAACGAAACTTAAAGATCTACCCCACGAAAAACTCCTGTCCTTTGTTCTCTAAATATGTCCGGGCAGGTCTCGAAAAGGTATTTATCAAGGTAATATTTGTTTTTTTTGCCGCTTCGCAGAGTAAAATCGCCTTTAAGGTAAGCGGTTTCTTTAATGCGTTTTATAAGTTCCTCTCTTGTCATCTTTCAGACCTTTAATTCCACAGTTTTGTTGAGCTGGTTTCTGTATTTTCTTCTGGTAGGTGTAATGTATTGAGTTATGAATTCGTCAACCTGCTGGGGGGCCCGGCCGATGTAGTCTTTCGGATTTAGTATCTTTTTGAAATCGATTTTACTAAAGGCCGGGTCGTCTTTTAGTCTTTTTATAAGGTCGTTTGTTTTTCCAAGCTGTTTTACCTGTGCAGCAGCGGCTTGTGAGTGACGTCTGATTTTTTCATGGAGCACCTGACGGTTTCCACCGGCCACTACTGCTGCCACAAGGATATTTTCGGTGGCCATAAAGGAAAGCTCCGCGTTGATGTGCGAGGCTATTACCTTCGGATAAACTACGAGGCCGGCGGTGACATTGATAAGTATTTCGAGGATGCCGTCAACAGCCAGAAAGGCCTCGGGGATGACAATTCTTCTGTTGGCGGAATCGTCGAGTGTCCTTTCGAGCCATTGCTCGGCGGCGGTCATTTGCGGACTGGTTGCCAGGCTTATGACGAACCGGCTCAGGGCTGTCACTCTTTCGCATCTCATCGGGTTTCTTTTATATGGCATCGCTGAAGAGCCGACCTGGGATTTTTCGAAGGGCTCTTCTATTTCCTTAAGGCTGGCGAGCAGGCGAATGTCGTTGCACATTTTATGCGCCGACTGTGCTATGAGGGCTAAGGTGTTTACAATCATAGAATCGATTTTTCTTGGATAAGTCTGGCCGGTAACAGGGCAGTTTTTTTTGAAACCGAAAGCCTCGGCGACCATTCTGTCGAGCTGTTTGACTTTGTTGTGATTGCCGTCAAATAGCGCAAGAAAGGATGCCTGCGTACCGGTTGTTCCTTTTACGCCTCTGAACGGAAGGTTTTGCATTCTGTATTCGATTTCGTTCAGGTCGGTTACAAAATCGTTACACCAGAGTGTTGCTCTTTTTCCAACGGTTGTGAGCTGGGCCGGCTGGAAATGAGTGAAACCAAGCGTTGGCAGAGAGCGGTTTTTTTTTGCGAACTTTCCAAGTTGATTGATGAGAGCTGCAAGTTTGCCGGATATTATCTGCAGGGCGTTTTTCATGATGATGAGGTCTGTGTTGTCGGTGACAAAACAGCTTGTCGCGCCGAGATGAATGATTGGAGCGGCCTTTGGGGCGGCCTGAGCGAAGGTCTGGATGTGAGCGACGACATCATGGCGAAGCTTTTTTTCCAGTTGGCTGGCTTTTTTGAAGTCTATGTCTTCGATATGTTTGGCCATCTGGTCGATCTGGTTCTGCTTTATGTTCAGGCCGAGTTTTTTCTGTGCCTTTGCAAGTTGCAGCCACAGCTTTCGCCATGTGATGAATTTTGTCCGGGCGCTGAATAGCTGTACCATTTGTTCGGAGGCGTTTCTTTCTGCGAGGGGGCTTGTGTAGATTTGTGTTTTGTCCGTCATTTTCGTACCTCTTATATAAATTGCGGATGCTGTTATGTTTTCGCCTGCTGGTTAGGATATATTATTTTGTTTATTTATCAATAGTTTATATTTTTGCTTAGTGCCGTTTTTGTCTGAAACTTAGTTATCGGGCGTTAATTTTTTAACCGTTTATGGGTTTGTTATTTTGTTTGTAACCAAAATGTTTGTATATTTTGAATAAGAGGGTAATTGTGCATTGGTTGGTGATTTGGGTTTTCAGCCCATAAGGGGGTTTGGAAGTGAAAGAAGTGGTGTTACTTCGAGGTTCTGAGCCGCATAAGGTCTTACAGCATGTTATCGAGGGAAAAAAGCCGGCTTTAATGTGCTATCTGTCTCGTGGCAAATGGCATAAGGCTCAGGTTTTGTTGGTGAATCTTGACTCTGAAAGGCTTGATGTAAAAGTTGTGCCGACGGGTTATGAGTCCGCTGCTTTAGAGCAGTTTTGCGGGCATCCCGGAAAGCCGCATCCTATTAATGTCAAGCTGGGTCAGTCGGTAGGTTTGTCTGTTAAGTGTGAAGGCGGCAAGTTTATATTCGATGCTGAGGTTATGGATTTTGGTATGTCTTCGGCGACGGGCGGTGGTATTATAACTCTTGAGATTCCAGACCAGATGGAAATGATTTCTCGCAGAAGTTATTTCCGCGTGAGGGTTCCGGAGAAGCTTGTAATAGATGTTCAAATGTGGCATCGTCGTTGTCGCAGAGTAAAGGCGGAGCTGGAGCATCGTTGGCGTGGCAGGCTGATAGATGTTTCGGCGGGCGGGCTTCAGGTGGTTGTTGAGGCTTCTGAGAGGCCGGGTTTTCGGCAGGGTCAGTTTGTTAAAGTAAGGTTTTGTCCCTTGCCGTCAGAGACAGCACTTGAGTTCAGTGCTCAAATCAGGAACATTTTGCCGACGGCCGACGGCGAGAGTTTTTGCTTCGGTTTACAGATAGTGGGACTGGAGGCGAGCAAAGAAGGCAGAGCAATACTAGCGCGGCTCGCGGCTGTTACAGAGCTTTATTATGAACTCAATCGCGGCAGGGATGTTGGACAGAGAAGTTCGCAGGCTGCTCTTCATACGCATGCGTATCTTAAGCGTTATCGTTCCGGGTGGGGGGATTTGCTCCATCAATAGCCATTGCATTAGACTGGCCGGTGGGCAGCGGTATCAGGTTATCTGTTTTATGAGCGGTTTTATAGAAAAGCCATTTTACAAATCCACTTGCGGCAAAGCCGCAGAAGATCACCACTAAAGCAATTTGCAGGTTCCAGATTATTATTCCAATTCCGAGCAGAAGCCACGTGAAGTGAGCGAATGGTTTTTTGCCTTTGATATACAGATTCAGAACGTGCTGATATCTGATTCTGCTTACCATTAGTACGGCCAGGACCAGCGCTAAAAATGGCAGAGCATAAATAATCAGGTTTGCAGTGATAACGAAAGCTGCTGTATTTGTATCGAGGATCTTAGGCAGGGTTTCTTCGTGGAAGATGATCAGGCTGATGATGACGCCTGCTGCTGCCGGTGTGGGTAGTCCGATGAAGCTCATATGAACGGATTCCTGGTCTTCGTTTTCGACGTTGAATCTTGCCAATCGGATGGCAGTGCAGCTTATGTATGCGGCGGCAGTGAGCCAGATGAATCTCTCGAGAAGTTCGAGTTCGGCAAATTCGAACTTGTTTTCGAGAATTTTGAGCATCAAAAATGCGGGAGCGATGCCGAAGCTGATGATGTCACAGAGGCTGTCGAGCTGACCGCCGAAGCTTGAGGTGCTTTTGCTTATTCTCGCAATCCGGCCGTCGAGCATATCGGCGATCATTGCCAGAAGAAGTACGTAACCGGCTTTTGCAAATTCATTGTGTGCTGCAAGGACGATTGAAGCAAAGCCGCATACACCATTGAGAATAGTTATCAGTGACGGCAGAACGGTTATGTATTTTAGTCTCTGTCTGCGGACCTTGCGCAGCAGGTTATGTTTTGCAGCTTGTGTCTTTAATTTCGGCATAGTTATTGATTTTTACAATATATATCGTGCAAGCGGAGTAACTCCTGCCCTTACTTTATCACCTGTCTTTACGAGAGTTTCGATGTTGTTTCGAGCCGGCAGCAATATCTCGGTTCTTGAGCCGAATTTTATCATACCGAACTTTTGTCCGCCAGTTAAATTCTCACCTGCTGCGGTTTTGCAGACGATTCTTCTCGCAATGGCGCCGCTTATTTGCCTGACGACGATTTTATCTTTTGGCTCGTCCGTTCTTGTCAGCAGCAGGTCGTTCGACTCATTTGTGCGGCCTGAAGCCGGGTTTGCTGCGTTTTTGAAGGAGCCTTTCTTATAGTAGGTATTTAGCACTTTTGCGTTGCAGGGTGCACGATTGATATGCACATCGAATATATTGAGAAAGATGCCGATTTTAATGGCAGTTGAGCCAATGTAATCGCTTTCGACCTTTTCAATGTCTGTAATCTTTCCATCTGCTGGAGAGAGCAGGATGTCTTTATCCAGTGGGATTTTTCTGTATGGGTCGCGGAAGAAGTACAAAATCCATAGAAGCGTTGTCGACAAAATCAACTCAATGGTTAAAATGGACCATTTTGGCAGAATAAAAGCTGTTGCATATGGGCATAACAGCATTATCGTAAGGATGGCAACGGGATATATCAGTACCTGTGGCCAGCCGTATTTCGTCAGTTTCATAATAGCTGTATATGGTAACTGTTTATGGCTTGAAATCAATAAAAAAAGGGCTGGCTGAGACAGCCAGCCCTTCGGAGGAAGATAGCACGGACTTTTAAGAGCAACCTTGTTACATAAGCGGAATAATTGTTGATTTCTCTCCGCCTAAGCAAGATAGCTGTCCGTGTTTTCGCATTTTATTTCTATTATATAAGACGCAAAAAAAAGCCGGATGTTTCATTATTTTTGGGGAATTTTCGAAAAATTTTTCAAGAATTTTTCGATTTTTTATACATTTTCGTTAAAACTGACATAAATTGACAAAAAGCTGGTCCTCTTTGCATAAAATAGGCGGGGGAAAGAATATTTCGCATTCGGGTAGCTGCTCTGTTTTCCTGGCTTGTTACTTTTTTTCTTCTTTCTTTTCTTCAAAATCCAGAGCTGCTGAGTTGATGCAGTATCGAAGGCCGGTAGGAGTTTGAGGCGCATCATTGAACAGGTGGCCGAGATGAGCTCCGCATCGGCTGCATATGACCTCGGTTCGTACCATACCGTGGCTTCTGTCAATTTTTTTATCTATTTTTTCGTCGATGGCTGCCTCATAAAAGCTTGGCCAGCCGCAGCCGGAATCAAACTTGGTTTCTGAGGAAAACAGCTCGTTGCCGCAGGCTATGCATCTGTATGTACCTTTTTCGAAAAAGCTGTTGTATTTGCCGGAGAAGGGCGCCTCGGTGGCTTTTTTTCTCGTAACCTCATATTGCATCTTAGTAAGCTGTTTTTTCCATTCTTCTTCGGTTTTCACAATTTTTTGAGGTTTAAGAGTAAACTCAGGTATATGGCAGGTTACATTTTGGTTTTTCTGGAAGTATTGCTGGTGATAATCTTCAGCCTTATAAAAGGCAGATGCAGGGACTATTTCGGTGACTATCGGCTTTTTGAATTTGCCTGATTTTTGAAGGTTTTGTTTTGAGAATTCTGCCGCTTTTTTCTGTTTTTCATTATGATAAAAAATTGCGGAGCGGTATTGAGTACCGAAATCCGGCCCTTGGCGGTTTAGCGTGGTTGAGTCGTGTATCTGCCAGAATATGTCCAGCAACTGTTCATAGATTACTTGGTCGGAGTTGTATTCGATGAGCACGGCTTCTGCATGGCCTGTCTTGTCGGTGCAGACCTGCATGTAGGTTGGATTTTCGGTTTTTCCCCCGGTATAGCCTACCAATGTCGATTTAACGCCCGGTACCTTATCAAAAGCAGCCTGAATGCCCCAGAAACAGCCTGCAGCAAAGGTGGCTTGTTCGTAATCCTGATTTTCAAGTCTATCCTGCGATTTTTTCGACTCTATTGTGGATTTCTGCAGATTATCCATACTTTTAGCCTTTTCTTCTTTCGGGCAGCCGGCAGTGAAAAATGCCGCCAGAAAGACAGCTAATGACAATTTTACCACGTTCCGGTTATGTATTAAAGTTCTTAACATCATATTATTTATACGCGGGTGGAAGGATTAGTGTTTCAGGCTTTTTAAAGTAGTCGATTCGTTCTAATGTTGATCTGGGCAATTTAATGCTATCGGGAAGGAGGTTCATTTGGGGCGAAAAGACAGATAAATTCTTATACAAAATCTTCTTGCAGAGAGGGTGCAGTTGTGTAAAATGGTGCAAACAAAATTGTCAGGCAATCACAGCTTATATATTTGGTTTCGGATAAGGCAATATTATCAGTATTTGATAGGAGACTTTAAGATGAGAAACGGTTTGATTTTAATTTTAATGGCTGTTATGTTAGTTTCTTTCTGCAGTTGCAAAAAGGGCGAAGTTGAGGAGAAAAAAATGAATATCGAAAAAGTGCCTTACGGACAGGCCGACGGCAAGGACGTGATGCTGTACACGCTGACCAATTCAAATGGCCTTGTAGCAAAGATTACCAATTACGGCGGGATAATGACCGAGCTCTGGGTGCCGGATAAAAACGGCAAGCTCGGTGACATTGTACTGGGCTATGATGAGGTTGATGAGTACATTAAGGCGACTCCGTATTTTGGAGCATTGATAGGCAGATACGGCAACCGTATAGGTAAAGGCAAATTTACGCTTGACGGCGTGGAATATCACCTGGCAACGAATGACAATGATATAAATCACCTGCACGGCGGTATAAAAGGATTCGACAAGGTTGTATGGGATGCAAAGGAGATTAAGGCGGCTAATGGCGTCGGCCTTGAGCTTAGTTATCTAAGCAGAGATGGCGAAGAAAGTTATCCCGGCAACCTGAAAGTTAAAGTCGTGTATATGCTGACAAATGACGACGAATTGACGGTCGAATATGAAGCCACAACTGACAAAGCCACTGTCTGCAATCTCACACAGCACAACTATTATAATCTTGGCGGGCATAGTTCAGGTACTATTCTCGACCATGAGCTGATGCTGAATGCCGATTCATTCACACCTACCGATGATGGTCTGATACCAACCGGTGAAATCAGGTCAGTAGAAGGCACGCCGATGGACTTCAGAAAAGCAACTGCGATAGGTGCTCGTGTCAATGAAGATTATGAGCCGCTTAAATTTGGGCTTGGTTACGACCATAACTGGGTGCTGAAAAAAGACAAGCAAGGCGAGATGTCGCTGGCGGCAAAAGTGTATGAGCCGAAGAGCGGCAGAACTATGGAGATATGGACGGACCAGCCTGCAATACAGTTTTATTGCGGTAACTTCCTCGATGGAAGCAATGTTGGTAAAGGCGGCCATGCGTATCAGCACAGGACAGGCTTCTGTCTGGAGACGCAGCACTACCCGGATTCGCCGAACCACAGTGATTTCCCGTCAACAGTATTGAAGCCCGGTGAGAAGTACTACACAAAGACTGTTCATAAATTTTCCGTTCAATAATTGTGAGTACGGTCTGAATAAAAATAGAAACAGAGTATGAGCGATCTTTTACAAAAGATCAACATGAATGCATTGATTTTGGCGGCTTCAGTCCGGAGCACGCTTGATACAATTTATGATCGCTTAGGAGATACCATTATTCTAAACTCTATGGAAAGGAGTAAGCATGACGGCGTTACATGTAGTTGACTGGTTTATTATACTGGGTTATTTTCTTATCGTGTTTGGTATCGCATGGTGGGCCTACCTTAAAGAAAAGCGGTCGCAAACGACTACCGAATATTTTCTTGCTGGACGTAATTTGGGATGGTGGATTATCGGTGCGGCGGTTTTTTCATCAAACATCGGTTCCGAACATCTGGTCGGCCTGGCCGGTTCCGGCGCTACAGATGGTGTCGCAATGGCCCACTATGAGCTGCATGCATGGTGCCTGCTGGTTTTAGCCTGGGTCTTGGTACCATTCTACATGCGATCAAAGGTCTTTACCATGCCGGAATTCCTCGAGAGACGGTTCTCACCTATTAACCGCACTGTTCTCTCGATTATTTCGATGGTCGCGTATATTCTCACGAAGCTCGCGGTAGGAATCTTCGCCGGGGGTGTGGTCTTTGCCGTGATGATGCCTGATGTGACCTTCATGGGACTCGACAGTTTTTGGATCGGATCCATACTGGTGATCGTTCTTACGGGTATCTATACTATTATGGGCGGCATGCGGGCTGTTGCTTATACATCTGCGATTCAAACGGTGATACTGGTTGTCGGGTCGGCGTGCGTAATGATATTCGGTCTGAAAGCCCTAGGCGGCGACAGCGGTTCGATAGGCGAAGGATGGAGCCAACTGCGTCATTGGGCTGGTTCGGAGATGTTCAATCTTTGGAAGCCGATAGTGCCCGAGGGCGTCAGCGCGACCTGGGCTCCGGTCAAGGAATCCACTCGCATGGCTTGGTACTTCAATAACAATTATCCTTGGATAGGTATGCTCTTCTGTGCACCGATTATAGGCTTGTGGTATTGGTGTACGGATCAGTATATTGTTCAGCGTGTACTTGGAGCGCGAAATGAACAAGTCGCGCGTCGGGGTTCCATCTGCTCGGCGGCGCTGAAGCTGCTTCCGGTTTTTATATTCATCATTCCCGGCATGATTGCCTTTGCCTTAGCCAAGAGCGGTCAGAATGCCGCCCTGCAGCAAACGTTCTTTGACGCGAACGGCCAAATCATTCGTGATAACGCTCAACAAGCCTTCCCCATGCTCGTTGCCGAGGTACTGCCAATTGGCGTACGCGGGGTTGTCGTGGCCGGATTGCTTGCAGCACTGATGAGTTCGCTCGCGGGCGCTTTCAATGCATCTGCGGCGCTCTTTACAATCGACTTCTATTCAAAATTGCGTCCCCTGGCGTCCCAGAAACATGTCGTTTGGGTCGGCCGTATGGCTACTGCTGTTATGGTGCTTATCGGATTAGCCTGGATACCTGTGATTAAGGGCGGCAAAGGCTTGTACGACTATTTGCAAGGCATTCAATCCTACCTGGCGCCGCCAATCTTCGTCGTTTTCTTCCTGGGTGTCTTCAGTAAACGGCTCAATGCCAAAGGCTGCTTATGGGCGCTGATTACCGGTTTTGCCCTGGGCCTCTTCAGATTGGCCGTCGATACCCCTGTCAAACTGATTAAAGACTTCTCGTATGCGGAAGGTTCATTCTTCTGGATTGTGAACAATATGTACTTCCAATACTACAGCTTGCTCATCTTTCTCGTCTGTATTGGTGTTATGGTCCTTGTCAGCTACCTGACAAATGAGCCCGCCTACGACAAGATCAACGGTCTGACCTACGGGACGCTGACCGACGAAGACCGCAAGGCTTCGCGCGCGACCTGGAATAAATGGGATGTGATTGCTTCCGGTGCTGTTCTCGCTGCGATCATTGCTGCGTACTTGTATTTCAGTGGTTAAACATTTTGAATCAATATATTTGAGGATAAGTTTTTGTTTATAAAGTGAGGTAAGGCAAATGGCTTATGCGATAGGACTTGATTATGGCACAAATTCGGTGCGCTGCGTTATTGTTGACGTAAGAAACGGCAATGAAATCGGTACAAATGTTTATAATTACCCGACGGGTCAGGCGGGGATTATAATTGATAAGAAAGACCACAATGTTGCCAGGCAGAATCCCGCTGATTATCTGGATGGCATCGTGGTAACAATCAAAAAATCACTTGCCCAGGCGAAAAAGAACCGCAAGGGTTTTAAGCCGGAGCAGATTATTGGTATTGGCGTTGATACTACCGGTTCGACGCCGCTGCCAGTTAATAAGGATGGCGTTCCTCTGGCATTAACCAGGGAATTCAAGAAAAATCCTAATGCTCACGCCTGGCTTTGGAAAGACCATACCGGCCACGCCGAAGCGGCGGAAATTACGGCTCTTGCAAAAAAGGAGCACCCGGAATATCTTGCCAAGTGCGGCGGGACGTATTCTTCTGAATGGTTTTTCAGCAAGATTTTACATTGCCTGCGAGTTGCTCCGAAGGTTTACGGCGCTGCTTTCACCTGGGTTGAGCATGCCGACTGGATACCTGCAGTACTTACGGGGACAGACCATCCGGATAAGCTCAAACGCTGCAGATGTGCTGCGGGGCATAAGGCTATGTTCAATGATAACTGGGGCGGTTATCCTGCGAAGGATTTTTTAGTTAAGCTTGACCCGAAGCTCGGCAGGCTTCGTGACTCTTTATCAGGCAAAACCTATACCGTCGAAGCAAAGGCGGGTGACCTCACGAAAGAATGGGCCAAAAAGCTCGGTCTTAAGGCGGGGATACCGGTTGCTATCGGTGCCTTTGACGCACATCTCGGCGGAGTCGGCTCGGGGATAAAGCAGGGTGTGCTTGTTAAGATTATCGGCACCAGCACCTGTGATATGGTGGTAGCGCCGAATGATGCGAGTCTGCCCGATATACCCGGTATTTGCGGAATTGTTGATGGCTCTATTTTGCCCGGTTACTTCGGTCTTGAGGCAGGCCAATCCGCCGTTGGTGACATCTTCAACTGGTTTGTCAACTATATCAAGCCCGGCGGAGATAAGAAGGGGACACATCAGGCTTTGACAGGAGAAGCATTGAAGTTAAAGCCCGGCCAGTCCGGTCTTTTAGCGCTCGACTGGAATAACGGTAACCGTACGATTCTTGTTGACCAGAGATTGACAGGCCTGTTATTGGGTCAGACCCTTCATACCACGCCCGGAGAGATTTATCGGTCACTGGTTGAGGCGACGGCGTACGGTGCATTGACTATTATAAACCGTTTTGAAGAATACGGTGTTAAAATAAATGAGGTTGTCAACTGCGGCGGGATTTCAGAAAAGAACGCGCTTGTGATGCAGATTTACGCCGATGTCACCGGCAGAGAGATGAAAATCTCACGCTCGGCCCAGACCTGTGCATTAGGTTCGGCAATAGCCGGCGCTGTGGTTGCCGGTAAGGCGACTGGTGGTTACGATAATTATGCAGACGCGCAGAAAGCTATGTGCGGCGTTAAGAAGAAAACATTCAAGCCCATTGCTGCAAATCACGAAGTTTACAAACAGCTTTACGCCCTTTATAAGCAGCTTCATGACGGCTTCGGCGTTCCGGGCTGGAACGGCAATATGATAAATGTTATGAAGGAGCTGCTGAACATAAAGGATAGAGCTAACGCGTAAAAGAGTCCCTGATGCATGAAGAATTGAAAGAGATTGTCTGTCAGGCCAATATTGAGCTGCAGAAGCAAAAACTGGTTATATTTACCTGGGGAAATGTAAGCGGAATCGACCGCAGGGAAGGTGTTGTTGCGATAAAGCCTTCAGGCGTCTCTTATGATGATTTGACTGCTGATAAAATTGTCCTGCTTAATTTAGATGGTGATATAATCGAAGGTGACCTCAGGCCATCCTCCGATACGCCGACCCATCTTGAGCTTTATCGCAACTTCAAAGAGGTAGGGGGGATATGTCACACACACAGTACCTTTGCAACGATGTGGGCACAGGCCTGTCGGGAAATTCCCTGCCTTGGTACCACTCATGCGGACCATTTTTACGGCCCTGTCCCTGTCACTGATATTATGACTGCAGAGGAGATACAGAACGATTATGAATTGAATACAGGCAAAGTTATTGTCAGGTGTTTTGCCGATATTGACCCGATGCACAGACCGGCGGTGCTGGTTGCCAATCATGGGCCTTTTACCTGGGGCCAGACGCCGCAGAAAGCAGTTGAAAACGCGGTCGTTCTTGAACAGGTGGCATTTACTGCTCTTGGAACAATAAGCATAAACGAGAGCCGGAAGGATATCAGCAAGGTGCTTTTGGACAAGCACTATTTGCGTAAGCACGGCAGGGATGCCTATTACGGCCAGAAATCCTGAACGCTCAAAAGACGAAAAACCAAATTTTTAAGCCGGCTTTATTAAAAAGACCAGCTTTTTTATTTTTGAACAGTTATTGCAGTTTTTCGTAAAAGACGGTATAATAAATTGTCAGGCGGATAGGAATTACAATCCGAAGGGAATTAACGAATTGAAAAGTAAATACGGGGGCGAACGGCTTCGACCGGATGTTAGATGATTAAGTTGCGTGTTCAGGACGCCGA
>Ga0307434_1000906_pt1 | contig 17429 bp, 9 predicted proteins | sample SalMarWE160220MG_FD_202156 | JGI IMG/M metagenome (GOLD analysis project Ga0307434, IMG submission 202156) | Salt marsh sediment microbial communities from the Plum Island Ecosystem LTER, Massachusetts, United States - WE1603-220 | ecosystem: Environmental > Aquatic > Marine > Intertidal zone >... | reverse complement strand
TCTTATTGCTTAGCCGACAAAGCCGGCTGGGAAAGCAAAAAAACCGATTTGCGAATGGGCAACGGCTCTCGAATCACGAAAATTAGCTACCCAATAGGCTCAGAGCCTTTAATAAGAGCGGAAAAACAGCAAAAACACAAAAAAACTTTCCTTTCCAGAAAAAATATAAAAGACAACCTTCAAACAGCGAGTGAAAAATCCAAACTGCTGGACGGCCAGGCTATTTTTGCGAACATAGTGGAGTCACCTCCCATAGACGGTTTTGTTCCCTGGGTAACGATTGTCGCCACAGATGAAAGACTGGATATACTTGAACTCGATACCATACGTTCCACTTCTATCGAAGGCAACTTTTTCGTCTCGCAGCCGCAGGAAAACTACGCCATCGGAATATTCGATACAGGCGCAAGTACCCATGTTCTCAATAACAAAGCTGCAGATAAAACAGGCCTGCTTGATGCGGATATGCTAACAAGTAATCCAATTGAAATCAGAGGTGTCACCGGCTCCATTTACGCCTGGGTTAGCCATCCTTATGGCCTATATATTGACGGTCTCGGCGTAATCGACCCCTGCGGCGTAATAAGCTCATTTTCCAATATGGTTGGCGAATATAATGTTTCAACTTCTGTCGGACCGTCGTATGCAACGGCTCTACAAACTGCAATCGGCTCGCCCCTTTCGGTTTTCTTCACAACCTATATAGACAACGAAAATCAGGTAACTGTGATTTCAGACGGCAACGAATTTACGGGCCCCAACCTCATCTTCTACGACGAAGACTACACCGAATATGACCCGACAGTCCCGCATTTCGACAACATAATCCCTCTTGAGTTGAAACCCCTTGGTGCAGCCGCCATTCAGTATACACCCTCTTTAGAAAATCTTGACTTCCCTCCAATGGTACCATCAATAATAATCGGTAACCTTGCTCAAAGCTTATTCTTTGTACACAGCGCGGACCTTTATGAAGGAAACTACTCCGCCCTGGACAAAGACCGCTTTATGCTCGATACCGGTGCACAGGTATCTGTCATCGGCTCACGTATCGCAACCAGGCTGCACCTCGAACCAAACTACCCCGAATTCACAGTCGAGATTTTAGACGTTACAGGCCAATCCACTACCGCAAACGGTTACACAATCGATAGCATTCAGATACCTGCTTTCGGAGACTGGTTCATTGCGAATAACGTCCCCGTCATTCATCTTGATATAGATTCACCCGAAGGAGGAACACTTGACGGCATAATAGGTATGAATCTTTTCACAGAATTTAATTTAATCATTAGAGGCGGAGGAATACCGCCCGAAATCGACCCTGTTCTCGAACTCGACCCAATCTACAGGTTAGCCGCCGACATTGCACCTGAAGGCGGAGACGGAATTGTCAACGAGCTCGACCTCCAGACATTTGTTAATGCCTGGCTCTCGGAAGGAACAATACCTCCTTCAGCAGGCTGGAATCCAAGAGCGGATTTCTACCCCGTCTCTTCACCCGATAATAAAATTGACTTTCGTGACTTCGCTGTCTTTGCACAGTACTGGCTGCAAACTGAACAACAGTGATATATCACACTGGCAGCTTGTCTCTCTTCACTTAGAACAAGGCAATAATTCGGTTGACACATACACTCTTAATAAATATCATTCAAATCTGTTTTTTTACCTTTTCGAGCAGCTTCAAAGGATTTGAATATGTTCTCAGCCGAAACTTACATCGAGCGAAGAAACAGACTGAAAAAACAAATCGATTCAGGCCTGATACTTCTTCTCGGCAATGAAGAAAGCTCGATAAACTATCCCGACATTCACTACCCCTTCAGACAGGACAGCTCGTTTTTATATTTTTTCGGCCTGGATTCTGCCGGCCTCGCAGCCGTAATCGATATCGACGCAGATAGCGTTACCGCTTTCGGCAATGACCTTACCGTCGATGAAATAGTCTGGACCGGTACCCAGCCGACCATAAACCAAAAAGCCGCTGCCGTCGGCGTCACTAAAACAGCTCCCCTCGCCGAGCTTGAAAAAATAATCCAAAAGGCGGTCAAACAAAACAAAATCATACACTACCTGCCCCCCTACCGCGCCGAACATTTAATAACCCTTGAAAAGATTACCGGTATCCCGCATACGAAAGTTTCCCAAAATGCTTCACTGGAATTGATAAAGGCTGTCGTTGCTCAACGCGAGAAAAAAACACCGCAGGAAATCGAACAGATAAAAACAGCCGTCGATATCTCCTGTCGTATGCAGACCGAGGCAATGAAAAATGCAAAGCCGGGAAAATACGAAAGAGAAATCGCAGCTCTTATGGAGCAAATCGCTCTTTCAGCCGGCGGCAGGCTTGCCTTTGCAACAATATTTTCGATTCACGGCCAGACTCTGCATAACCCCTACTACAATAACATTATGAAAGAAGGGGACATCGCCGTCAACGATTCCGGTGCAGAATCGGCTCTGCACTACGCCTCCGACATCACAAGAACAATCCCCATCGGCGGAAAGTTCGACAGCCGCCAAAAAGATATTTACAATATCGTACTGAACGTGCAGACAAAAGCTATCGAAGCAATCAAGCCCGGCGTCGAATTCAGGGACATTCACCTGCTCGCCTGCAGAATCCTGGCTGAAGGCCTGAAAAATCTTGGCCTGATGAAAGGCGACTCCGCACAGGCTGTTAATGCAGGCGCCCACGCCCTGTTCTTTCAGTGCGGCCTGGGACATATGATGGGACTCGACGTACACGATATGGAAGGACTCGGAGAACAATACGTCGGCTACACCGAAAAAATTAAAAAAAGCACACAATTCGGCTTAAAATCGCTCAGGCTCGCCAAAAAACTTGAGCCCGGATTTGTCATTACAATCGAACCCGGTATATATTTCATACCCGAGCTTATAGATATGTGGAAAGCTGAAAACAAATTCACTGATTTTATAAATTACAGCGAAGTCGAAAAATACAAAGACTTCGGCGGCATCAGACTCGAAGACAACATTCTTGTCACCGAAAACGGCTTTGAAAATCTAAGCAAACACATACCCAAAAAGGCCGACGAAGTTGAAGCTCTCGCTTCAAGCTGACGTACCACGGGCTTGGCGCCCGTGGCTACACGGCCAGGATGGCCGTGTTACCTTATACCGTTTTCTGCTCTAATCTGGTAACCTTGTCTTTATCATATGTCGCCAGGCTGACAATCACTAATGACGCAACCGATACTGTTATCGCCGGAAGTACCGCATCCATATCGGAGAAAAATTCGGGCATACCTTTCATCCCTTTGAAAACCTCATTCCACAGAATCGTCGAAGAAACGCCTGCAATAATGGACGTAATAGCACCTGACTTTGTTACCCTCTTCCAGAACATCGCTGCTACGAGGCACGGTGTAATTGCCGCTCCGTAAATAGTATATGCCAGCATCGCCTTCTTGAAAAAGCCGGTACTTTCCGCAAACATAAGAGAAACAAGGTAAGCGATGATACCGAAAACAATAACAAGAAATCTGCTGACAATCAAAACTTTTTTCTCATTCACGTTCGGATTAATATACTTCATATAAACGTCACGCATAAACGTCGTCGCAGGAACAAGCAGAAACGAATCAGCGGTCGATATAATAATCGCAACAACGGTTACCATAAACACAAGTCCCAAAGCCATCGGCATATAATGCCTTGCGGCATAAATCAGGATGTATTGGCCGTTAGCGGGGTCAGCCGTCATGCTCCCCGCTACCCACGCACAGGCTATTATCAAAAGCTCTATAACAATAGCTACCGCAACAAGAATATATGCCGCCTGCTTCGCTCCTTTTACATTTCTGCTCGAGAAAAATCTCTGGTACTGGTTCGCATCACCCATCACGAGTAAAAATGTCGGCAGCAGCCAGTTGATATAATCAAGCGGCTTGAACGTCCCGAACAAATCCATATGATTAGGTTTGTCCCCCATCTCCGCAAACTTCTGCGCCATACCTGCAAAACCCCCTGCCTTATACAGCAAAACCGGAAAAGCTATCACAAGTGCAATAATTATCAATGACCCGTTATACGTATCGCAGCTCGCCAGGCTCTTCATACCCGCTATCATCGTAAATATGATAATAAATATCGCCGCTATAACCGTAGCCTGCTGCGCGGTAAGCTTGGGATTAACGAGTACAAGCTGGCCGCCGAGAGGCAATGATAAAACCTTAAAACGCTTTGAGCCTGTAATTTCATCACTCAAATCCGCCATCCCGTACTTCGCAAAATCCCCCTTTTTGATTAAAAGCATATTCTTGATACCCGACGCCTCTTCTTTTTGCTTAAGTATTTCTTCACGCGGTACTATCGCCACGCTGATGGCAACCGGTTTTTCCGACCACCTGTCATCTTTCTTCGGACTGAGACCAAGAATAGATACCCCTTTAAAATCTTTATCCGGCATAAAACGAACAAAACCCTTATTGATCTGCCTTAAAGTAATTTCGTCTCCTTCCTGTAATATCACCGCTTCCTTTTCTCCGCCGATAACTTCCAGTACCGCTCCGCCCGCATTGAACTGATAACTCACAATCACCATATAGGCAATTATAAGCGAGACCACCGCAAGCATCCTCGCCGCCCCTCCGTATCTGGCACCGATAATCTCAGGCACGGTATAAACCTCATAGCCGCGCGCCCTGCCCGCAATCCGGGTCAATATCAGCATCCCGAACAGCGTGCCGACCGGTAGAAACATCGCATTAAGACCCGTTTTGTAAGTCTGCTCGGCAGCCCCTACAATCGAGCCCGTACCAATCCAGACCGCAAGCATCGTCAGAACCGTCACCCACGGCGACAACGTCCTGCCGGCTACCGCAAAATCGTCCCCCGTCTTGACCTGCCGGGATTTATAAACACCGACACCTACAAGAAAAAGTAAATACAAAAGAATAGCGACCAAATAAATCATTTGTCTTCCCTGCCAATCAATCCCTTTATATTATTCTTAAATCCTAAAATCCTTTCCTTTAATCTGTGCTAAAAAATAACAGATAATAACCACTGCAACAAGAAATAAAACGCCTGCCCACATTAGCAGGCTCGAAAAAACCTTTTTTATGCCTTTGAATTAACAGACAGTTTGACATAATCAGTTTTTATCAATATCATTTACCGGCGACTTTATTTCTTTAAGAGAAATCTTATGAGATTAATAATAGATTTTGCGTATCTGCTGGCGGCGATTGCAATAAGCCCGAAGGTCATTTATCGTATGCTAAGGCACAAACGTTATCGTGCCGGCTGGGCGAATCGTCTCGGCAAAATCGCCCGCAAAAATCCCGACAAAAAAGCCATCTGGATTCACGCCGTCAGCGTCGGCGAGGTAAACGCCGCAAGAACCATCATCGACAGGCTAAAGCAGGATTTGCCCGACTATGAAATAGTAATCAGCACAACAACCGACACCGGCTTCGACAGAGCCAACAAACTTTACGCAAGCGAGCTGGCCGTCTTTTATTTCCCCCTCGATTTCTCTGCCGTTATGCGGCGTGCTTTAAAAAATATAAAACCTGCAATCTGCCTGCTGATGGAGCTCGAGGTCTGGCCGAACCTCGTCGATACCGCAAACCGCCTCAAAATACCCGTAGTCGTCGTTAACGGCCGCATTAGTGATAAAAGCTTTCCAAAATATAAAATCATCAACCCAATAATGCGAAAAATATTTCGCCAGACAACTCTCATCCTCCCCCAAACCGAAGAATACGCAAAACGCTTCAAGGCTCTCGGCGCACCAAAAGACAAAGTAATCGTAACCGGCTCATTAAAGTACGACACAGCCCAAATCACGGATAAAATCGAAGGAGCAGACCGCCTTGCTGAAAAACTCAACATAAAACAAAACCAGAGACTATGGGTCACCGGCGGAACCGGACCCGACGAAGAAGTGCTGCTGTTAAGAACTTATATGAAACTAATAGCCGATGATAAATTCAAAGACCTGCGTCTAACTATAGTACCCCGCAAACCTGAAAGATTTAACGAAGTGGCGCAACTGATAATCCAGTTCGGCCTGCCCTTTATCCGTTACAGTCAAATCAAAGACAACCCAAATCCGCCGAAAACCGACAGCCGAACCGTTATACTCGGGGACACTATGGGGGACCTGAGAAAATTTTATTCGCTCGCAACAATAATCTTTGTCGGCCGTTCACTCGTGCCTATGGGCGGCTCGGATATGGCCGAGGCCGCTGCACTGGGAAAATGCACAATCTTCGGCCCATATACGTTCAACTTTAACCAGACTGTCGATGCTTTGTTAGCAGATAAAGGCGCCATTCAGATAAAGGATGCTGACGAATTATTTAAAGCTTTGGAAAAATGTCTCTCAGACAATGAACTGGCCCAAAATATCGCAAACAATGGCCGGGAGGTTATAAGAAAAAATCAGGGCGCTACTCAAAGAACAATCGAACAAATCAAAAAACTGCTGCTGAATAAATAATAACAACGGCTGCACTCAAAAACCTTAGTAGTGAATCTGAATCCTGCCGAAGAACATCCTGCCCGGCGTTTCATAACCTGTAAAATTGGTATAGTCTGATGCTGCCGGGCTTGTCTTATTCAAAACATCCGTCACACCTACCATAACCTCGCCGTCGCCCTGCAAAATCTTCCTGCTGACAGATAAATCGAGACGATTAATCGTCTCCGTCTCGTTAAACGGACTGTATTGTGTATCACCTGTGCTCGTAATATCATAGGCTGTACTAAAAATTGTATTGCTGTAATTTAAGTTAAAGACCCAATTCTTATCCACAAACCAGCGATACAACAGCCCTGTTTTATGCCTCGAAGGGTCAAATGACCTGATAATCTGACCGTGGTCGTCCAAATCCAGCTGATGGTATGTGTACCAGGCCGACAAAGTGCTGTTGTCATTAATATTTGTTTTCAGCTCAGCCTCTACGCCGTACAGATTCGCCCCCCCATTACTTACAAAAGTACTCGTAGTGACAGGTACAGGACCAACCATTGTCACACTATTAACCACTCCCATCAGATGTTCCATCCTCTGATAAAAGGCGTCCAGCCGGAGTGTTACATCATCAGAAAATCTTCCAACGTAACCGGCTTCGAGCGAATATGTATTTTCATTGTTAAGTTTACTTCCAATACTGCCAACATTGAATAATGTTGTGCCTAACATAGAATTATAAAGCGCTCTAACATTAAACTCACGAAGCGATGTGCTGCCCGCACGGAAGGACCTTCCAAATGCAAATCTTAACATATGTCTCTTTTGCGCATCCAGCGAATATAACGCCGCCACTCTCGCCGACCAGTCCGTTTGTGTCTTATTGAAACGGTCAATACGTCCCTGGGCCTCGATAGTCAGCCTGTCGGAGACCTTGACTCTATCGACAGCATACATACCCGCCCAGTATTCGTCATAAGTGTCACTCGAAAAATAAGTTTCATCTATAGTGCTCGCATTGTCGCTTGTAATATGAATCCAGCGAAGATTACCGCCCAACGAGATATTGTGTGTATCATCAGGCTTAAAGCTAATCTGGCCTTCAAGGTCATTTTCATTATATGCATAGCGCCTTATCACATACGAATTATTAAACACGTTAAAATTGCCGAACCATTGTAAATATCCCTTCGTCTTCTCGTCAAAACTGTGGTCTAACCTCGCATACACTCTCGTAATACTTGTAAGAGCATTCTCCCGCGGATAATAACCCAGAAAATCCCGGTCCCCTATTTCAGAATCCGAATGAGCGGCGCCGAAAGACAGCTTGCTGGCATCGGAAATCTCATACCCGAAATCCGTGTCGAACTTATAGCTTCTGAAAAAATCATGAGCATCGGTAATTGTGGCATCTAATCCCAAAGAAGGATATTTATACATCATTCTGCCCGCACCTGCCTCGTCGGAACTCTCGATGTCCTCGTACCCTGCCGAGACTCGCCAGGAAAAGTTCTTATCGACTCCGCCGTAACGAAGATGCGTATAGCTGTCACCGAATTCAGTCATTGTCGTACTCGAAAAAACTCCCTGCACATCTTCTGGCTTTTTCGTAATTATGTTAATAACGCCTGTATATGCGTTCGAGCCCCAAACAGCCCCGCCCGGCCCGCGGACAACCTCTATCCGGTCGATATCCTCAACCAGAACAGGCATCTCCATCCAGCCTGTGCCGAAAACAGGATCCAGCGTGGTCCTGCCGTTAATTAAAACAAGTGTCCTGTCTGAAACCGTGCTGAAAAGGCCCCTTACGCCCACCATATACCTTGCCCGGTCAAGACGAACCACATCAACTCCAACTGTATATCGAAGAATATCCGGTATGTTCGTCAGACCGCTGTAATGAATATCTTCCGCAGTAATCACGCTAACCGGTACCGCAAGCTCATATATCGACTGCTCCTGCCGTGATGCGGTAACTATCGATATCTCCATCAGCTTCTCGATACTCAGCTCGAACAAATCGTTGACATCTTCAGAACTATCTTCCCCTGCCCTGCCTGAGCTGGGTAATAAAAAGACGGTAACCAGTATTACCAACATCATTCTCTCATAAATTTTCTTACTCATACGTCAACTTCCTTACTTAGGGTATGGTAATTTCCTATGACCTTCTTAAAAACTCCAAACATTGATAAAAATCGTCATAAAATAAGTGCTAATTAACCTGTAAAAAAAAAGTGCTTTTTATCCCCCGCTTCAGAAAATACCCGTTTGTCGAAATAATATGGGACTTTTACTAAATAATGAATAATGAAATGCTCTTAAAGAAGCAGATTAGCCCGGTTTAATCGTCGCTTCCGCCGCAGATAAACCGCATCCTGCCGACATTGGGAATAAACGCAAAACGAGATGTAACTTTACCGAAGTTGAATCTAAAACCGCTCGGCCAATACACGAAAACCGCTTTACCTATCAGATAATCCCGCGGGACAATGCCTTTCCTGTACCTTATGCCGTTATTGCCGATACCTTCATCGTCCCACCATCTGCCGTCTTCGCTGTTTGGGCTGTTGTCGCCGAGAACAAAAAACTGGTCTTCTTCTAAACTAAATGGATTGCCCTCGGCGGCTCTGCCACCTCTGCCGCCGTTGGCATACCGCGCCTCAGTATAATGAATGTCCCTGAAAATTGATACGTGCCAAACACTTAACTTTCCCGAGCCAAAAATCTCAACTCGAGGCTCAATATCAGTTCTTCTTTCTCCGGCATCACCCGCCAGTCGGCCAAGGTCATAACTCAACTCCTCAGAACCCGCACGCAAAACAAGTTTGTGGTCAACATTCTCAAATCTTACAAACGTCGGCTCACCGACAGAAAGAGGCTCGATTGTCCTGCTCGTCAGCTCTTCCTCTTCTCCTCCAAAAACTCGCGAAATTGAAACCCGGCCGTCAAATTCGACGCAAGCTTTATAAGTCGTTTCATACTTACCCAATGATATCCCCACAGAGCCGCCCGCGCTTTCTGCTTCAGCATAGAAACGCACCATCAAATCGCTGCACAACGGCAAATCCCCGTAACGTCTTGTATCGTTATATGCGTACATCGTACGGAAACCATTACCAGCCGACGTATCATAAAACATCGTGTTAATCTGTTCCGGCGAGCTGTCCAGGTTAAATAACGCAGGCTCAGTCTTATCATTAATCCACGCTGAGCCCGTTGTATTAAACGGCTGTTCCCATCTGTGGTTATTAAACGAACGTTCAATCGGGCGAGCAGGCTGATAATCATTTTCATAAACCGGCATCCAAAGCTCCTCCTGAACCCTGGCCGGCTTGCGGGCGATTTCACCGTCGATATAAACGTCACCATCTACGATTTCCACAGTCTCTCCCGGCTTGCCTATCAAACGTTTTATGTAATTGATGCGCGGCTTCATAGGATTCTTGAATACAACCACGTCCCATCGCTTGGGCTCAAAAAACTGGTATATGCATTTTAAAACGAGAATCCGGTCTCCATTGGATACCGCTGCCGTCCTGTTATCCGGGCTCTCATAGCCGCAGCTCGGACACCGGCTCTGAAGAAGCCTCACATTGCCCGAAGGAATCGTATCCGTTTCAGAACCGCGCCTGTCCAGCATATAGCCTCTGTCATATTTATAACCGCACTGTGAACAGCACATCCTGAAATGGGCGCCCATCAACGTATCCGCCATACTGCCGGTTGGAATCCGAAATGCCTCCATAATAAAAGAGCGAAAAACAAAAGCCAGGATAAACGCCGTTATCAATCCTTCCAGAACATTGGTTATCTCCTCGACCCTCGCCGCACGATTATGCTTTGCCAATCCACCTTTATCAGTCTCACTTTTCATCATAATTACGATTAAAAAATACCTCTCAATATCAGTCTATAGCCCTTATTAAACTAAAAGCCGTTATTATGCACAATTACCCCCATCGGGTCAACAAACTTCTTGCTATCCAAACCGCACCCTGCCAGCCCTGAAAAAATCCCTTGTCTTTAATTGAGTAAACAGAGATTCCACCCTCCGTTAACAAAGGTTCAGGATTGATGCGAAAAGTGAAGGTTTTGTATTGTGATGAGTATTGGCTATGGGGAAGCTGTGCTGTTGATTGTTTGCCGAACATTGCCTCATCTCTCGTGCAGATTTTCGGCCATTCTAGTGCCGTTTCCAAAAAGAAACTTTAGCTTTTGTGTCATTCCCGCGTAAGCGGGAATCCAGTCTTTTAGACGATGGATTCCGCATCAAGACTTCGGTAAGCTCAGTCGAGTCGTGCGGAATGACAAATTATAAAAGCGAAACTTATTTAATAGAAATGGCACTAGCACGCAGGTAGTACTTATCAATTTCGGCGTCAAACCACCACCCAGCAATTCTCAAATAATCCCAGCCTCGGTTACGCCTAAGAATTTGCCTAAAACATCAAAGGTTATGTTTTGAAGTGTTAATATTGGTCCGTCGGACATCATAAAGCCGGTCAATAGTTTATTAGTGGCGTACATTTAATAAACCTAAACAGCGTCATTGGACTCCCGAACCATTACAGTGAGTTAAAAATCCCAGAAAGTCTAAAGATCTACAAATCAAAGCATAAAAGCCCGAATATAAATTTTATTAATGGGTGAATCAGATATTCGTTTGCCGCAGTGGTAAAAGTACCCCAAAAATACTTGCCAACAAAGATTAAGACTAGAAATATTGGAACACTAACACCCCAGCATATTATTAGCAAAACAAATGGATTTTCATAATTAAGTTTGCGACGGTTTGTTTGGATAATTTTACTGTCCGATACTTTATCACTGATCAAATTGAGTATCCTATCCATATTGTTAAAACCGTAGACTTGAGCTGGTGTGTTGTTCTTTTCATATAACTTGATAAGTGCCACATCTCCTTTGAAATCCATGGTAACTTCAATTTTAGCAATATTATCCCAAACAATTTGTCGCTGTTCTTGCTTATCTTGTTTTATGATTTCCCTATCATCTATGAGAATCTTATCTTGGCAATGTATTTTACTGTACACTCTATTATTTACAAAAGCAACCACATTAGAAAACAGATAAGTGATGATGCACACAGTTATTGTTCTGATGTAATTAAAATCAGAAATAATCAAAATTGCTATGAAAACGACCGGTACGCCAAAAAGCAAGAGCATCCGGATTTGCCTTTTAGTTTTTTTGTGATCGTCTTCGGAAAAATTGAATACGTGCATATTTTTATCCTGTCCTATAAAAAAATAGGGGGACGTTTCCTATTTATGTTGCCCTGATTTCTCTCAATCTCACGATCAATATTTGAAAGAGACACAACGTTACTGAAAGCATTGAAATGGCAATAATATCGAGTTTACCTCTCGCCGTCAACGACTATCATACAATCGATGCCGGCGATGGATTCTTTAACCTGGATATTATTGCAAAACAGCCAATTAGTCGGCTGATTCTTTTTAATTTACAAGCCGGTTTCACAAAAAAAAGTTTTTAGTGTCGCTTGCCAGCCGGCTTGCAGGAACTTGCTAGATTAAAACGGTTAAGATTCGGGAAAATACCAATTGAACCTTTGAGAAATGGGTAATCCCACGAGTTATTCCTCTTGTAAACGCCGGTTAAATCTGGTAACCTGTCTTTGATGTAAATCTTTAATCTGCCTTGACTTGATTGATTCAATGGCTTTTATCAAAAATCGAGCCCTTGTTTTAACGGGCTGAAAGAAAATTAAAAACTTTTCAGGAGGTTTTATGAAATTTCGTAATGTATCTCTTGCCCTGGTTATTCTTGCCTCGCTTTTCCTTGCGCAGAGTAAATCCGCTGAAAGAGCAAAACCATCGCTCGGCGGGCCGGCCCCGAAGATTACAGGACTGACCTGGATAAAAGGCGGACCCGTCGAAATAAAAAAGGGCACCGTTTACGTCATTGAGTTCTGGGCTACCTGGTGTCCTCCCTGCAGGTACACCATTCCGCACCTTACCGAGCTGCAGAAAAAATATAAGGATAAATCCGTCACTGTCATCGGCATCTCGAATGAGCCTGTCAGCACTGTTCAGCCGTTCGTAAAGGCCAAAGCCGAAAATATGGATTACAACGTTGCCGTGGATACCGACGGCGTCGCATCTAAAAACTATATGAGGGCCTTCGGCGAAACCGGAATCCCTACAGCCTTTGTCATTGATAAAAATAGCAGGCTCGTCTGGAAAGGTCATCCTTTGGGCGGCCTGGATGACGTCCTCGAAAAGGTAGTCGAAGAAAAATTCGATTCCGAGCAGTATCAAAAGGACATCACGGAGGCAAAGGAAAAATACGAAAGGGCGGTCCAGAACTATATGGACTACTTTGAAAAAATAAAAACTGCAGGCCCAAAAGAGGTTGAAAGTATCGGCGGTCAGCTTATACAGGATGCCGATGCCCAGATACTTAATGCCTTTGCCTGGCAAATTCTCACCAGGGTCGAAGAACCCAAACGTGATTTTAACCTCGCTGTGCAGGCCGCTGAAAAGGCAAACCTGCTCACCGAGCAGAAAAATCCCGAAGTTCTTGACACCTATGCCCTGGCACTGTTCGAATCCGCAAAATACCGGATTCAGCAGGCTGTACAATTACAGCAAAAGGCCGTAATCCTCACCGAAGGCAACCCGATGATGCAGGCTGAATTGAAAAAAACTCTTGAAAAATATAAAAGTGCTGCTGAAAAAATAGCTGAAACCGAAAGCAAGACCGATTAAACTCGAAAAAAATATGGTAACCATTGAATCGCTCGAATCGAAGGGACATTCTTAATTTTGTTCTCCCTGCTCTTTATATGTGTAATCCGAAAATCATAAATAGCCGATATCTTCCTGTATGAATCTGCCCAGAACCAGAAAACTTTTTCTTATTATACTCCTGCTCTATTGGCCGCTTATCTTTATCCTGACCCACATACCTCTCAAACTGGACCTCCTTGTGCAGCTTCAGGCCTCCGATAAAAGCCTGCATTTTCTCGTCTATTTTATTCTTTCATTTCTTCTGTACTTCGCCACCGAATCCGCCCAAAAGCTCAGTTTGAAAAGCATAAAATTCTGGCTTCTTTTCTCGGCTCTGCTTGTTTATGCAGCCGCCGATGAATGGCTTCAGGGCCTTGTCGGCAGAAGCTGTGATTTCCTTGACTTTATTGCCAATTTAACCGGTGTTGTTGCTGCCTTTGTTTTCCTTTCGTTTTTGTCATTCTGGCCGGCACTGCTCCTCTGCACCGCCGTTTCCATAATTATTATTACAAAAGCCGCACAAATGAGATTTACAGGCAACCTCTCTTTTATCAGGCCGGCCGTCTATTTTTTTTCCTACGCCTTTTTCACTATCATTTGGTCCCGCTTCATCTTTTCTATAAAGTCTTTGAAAACCTCACCGTTAAAATGGTTTATAGCCGCTTTTGCTTTGCCGGTAACTGTCCTTCTTGCCGCCGGCATCTTTTCATTCCTCCTCGCCAATAGTTTTCAGCTCACAGAGATAATCTGCTCTCTCGCCGCAATATTTATCGCCGTAATCGTTTCTTATTTCACCAGCAGGTTCGTTTAACTCCCAACTTTTATAGCCGTTACTGGTGAAAAACGAACCCAATTTTGGGCGAAAATTGGGTTTGAATTGGCTTTGTTTGGCTTCGTTTTTTGGTTCGTTTTCGGCTAATCCGACAGGGCGTACATTTACATATCTGGTTATATTACAAGCACTTATCGATGAGCCACGGACAGGATGCCCGTGGTACGAATTGGGTTCGTTTTGGGTTCGTTTGGGTTCGTTTTTTGGGCAGTTTTCGGGCAGTCCGACAGGGCGTACATTTACATATCTGGTTATATTGCAAACACTTAGCAATGACACACGGGCGCCAAGCCCGTGGTACAAATTGGGTTCGTTTTGCATAAAAAGGGTTGATTTGTAGAGCTCTCTCAACAAATGTAGAGGTGCGTTTTGAGAGTTAATTGGTGAATTGGTTAATTTGTTAATTAGTTTTCCGATTCTCGAGCCCTGATGCTTGATACACGTTGATAGTGTCCCGTGACTCGTTTCTCGTGTCTCGTGGTTATAAAACATTGATAAATCCTTAAATAATAAGAATTTACAATTAATTTTCTGACTTGGCCGTCTGGCCGATGCTTGCGGGCCCCACCTACGCTTCCTGCTAAGCTACGGTCGGGCATGCCTCCGCGTTACGTGTGTTTTCTAACACACAATGGTATTATACAAATCAAGGCCGTTTTATCAATAGAAAAATAAAAAAGAATACAGCAGACAGAATACAGAATTCAGAAAAAAATGCGTGTTTCTGCCGGAGGCCGCCCGCCTTCGTTCTTTGAACTACGGCGAGGCAGGCGATGAGCGTCGTAAGGTGGCACGCAGGCACGAAAGTGGCGGAGTGCGTAAAAAAAATGCGAACCGCAGGCAGAAACCACATAGAAACAACCACTAAGAAATAAGTCACACGTCACAAGTGCACAAGTCAAAAGGGGAAATGTTTCTAGTCCTTTTGTTTAAACAAAAGGACTACGAACCTTATATAAAATCAGCGACAAAAACGCGATGCTCATTATGCGGTGCGACTACGACTTCAACACATCTTTTCGAGTATTGCTTCTGAGTCTTTTGCCTTTGGGTCTTTTATTTGCTTTCTGCAGGTGAGGGCTTTTTTGAGCCACTCTCTGGCTTTTTCTTTATCATTCTCAGCTAAGAGAATCCGGCCTAACAGATGTGCTGCATCACCTTCGGCCCAGCGGTATTTCATAGAGACTGCCTTTTCGTACGCTGATTTTGCATTACTTTTCGCCTGCTCGAAATCTTTTTGCTCTAAATATGCTTTTGCTAAAATTATCGCCGCTGCTGGCTCATAAAACCAAAATCCCGTCCTGCTGCAAATCTTCAGAACTTCGTTAGCATCGCGAAAAGCATCATCGTATTTACCCATATCTAAGTTTAATCTAGCGCGCTCGAGTAATGCTTCGATTTGAAGGTCTGGTACGCCGATCTTGTGACCAATCTCAAGTGCTTCTTGGATATGCTCCTCCGATTGCTTTTTATCCCCCTTTATCCTCTCAATAGCACCCAAGCAGCGGTGACATCTTGAAATGTCATCTGGCCAATTTTGACTATTACAAATCTCCAGGTTCTGTTCTGTCAGCTTAAAGGCCTCATCAACTCTCCCCATCGATATAAGAAAAGTGGCATAATTAACTCCTCTATGACTGTAAAGCCGGAATTCACTAATCTTTTTTTCAAGCTCATCCGACTCCTTGAAATTTTGTTCTGCTTCTTCAGTCTTGCCCAACAGATAATATATCCAGCCAAGATACGCCTTTGAATCTACGATATATTGCTCATCTTTTGCTGTCTGTGCCAATTCAAGTGCCTTTTTGGCACTCTCAAGACCTTCCTCAAGCTCGCTGGTTCTCAATTGCAGGTCAGCTAAGTTTGAATAACCCACAGAGGCGAAAGCTATTTCGTTATCTTCAATATATAACTCAGTTGCTCCTTTCAATGGTTCTTCTGCCTCTTTTGGCCTGCCTGTATAAAGAAGTCCCAGTCCGGCTGTATTGAGTAGCCAGCTTTGGTGGCCCTTTTCACTTACAAGTGGCATCTGCGAAAGGTCGCCTTCCGGAAAGAAAGTCTTGACAAGAGATAGGTCAGTTTCCCAGGCACCGAGGATATGAGTAATGAAATATTCATCCATTCTATCTATTTTCTCTTGATAAACATCCCAATACACCTCATCATAAAGGCCTGCGGAACAGCCGTGATAGACCTGCTCAAATAACGGCTGCATCTGATCCAACGTCTTGGGTCGCTCGGGTGCGTTTTCGCCAAAATACTCGTAAATGCGTTTATGACACAGCTTTTTATCCTTCTTCTTAAAATCAGATTCAAAATAGCTCTTAATTAATGGATGTGTTGTATATAGCTTTTTCTTCTCATCGCAGGATATGAGTCGCCAATCTAACAACCCGTCAATCAGGTCCTTGAAATCAAGCTCATTCATCTTTATTAATACATCATTGAATTTGGTATCCTCTATTTTCTTACGAAATACTTTTTCAAAATCGCTTTGCTTTACCTCCTGTCGAAATAGTGAAAAGATATTCAAAAACGCCCTTTCTGCTTTAGACATTTTTTTCGCATATCTGCTCAAAAGCTTGCCTACATCTTCAAATCGCTTCTTGTCGCTCAGGACAAATTTAATATCAGGCGCCTGTTTTATATCTCCTCCATAGTATCTATCTAAATACCCAGCTAAAGATGTCAGGCTCAGCGCATGTCCTTTATATCTATTGATAACTTCTTTAATATCATCATCGCTTCCCCTGACTCCTCGCTTTTTTAACATTGACAGGGCATCCGGAACGCTTAAATCAATCAATGGGTGATTTTTATAACTTCTGTTTTCCCAGTCTTCCAAATCCTTTAACGAAAAGCGTGTTGTAATCAAGCACAGGCCCTTTGCTTCAGGGACATCAGCTAAATAATGAAGCATCTCCGTACATTCACGATGGAGCATTTTTCCAAACTCATCACCGGATTCGCCTTTTTGCATCTGTTCAAGACCATCTAATATAATTAAATAGGCTTCTTGGCCGATATACTGCTTTATCCTGTCAACCTTTTCCCACGTGCCTTTTATAGTCTCCGGCTCAATTTGTCCGCCGCTGACAAATCGTAAAAGTGCATTTAAGAATTGCTCAAGATATGCATTACGATAAAATCCCCACCAGAATACTCCATCAGGCTGAATTCCATTAGATTCCAGATTATCGTACCACTTACGTATAAGGGCCGATTTGCCCACACCACCCCAGCCGATAAGTGCCCCAATCCGCACCGCTGGGTCTTTATACCATTCAGTTATAGTATCAAGCTCCTGCTCTCGTCCGACAAATTTCTCTTCCGGCGGCGTCTGATTATGCAAACTCGGTGGTAAATAAAG
>Ga0307434_1000905_pt1 | contig 17444 bp, 15 predicted proteins | sample SalMarWE160220MG_FD_202156 | JGI IMG/M metagenome (GOLD analysis project Ga0307434, IMG submission 202156) | Salt marsh sediment microbial communities from the Plum Island Ecosystem LTER, Massachusetts, United States - WE1603-220 | ecosystem: Environmental > Aquatic > Marine > Intertidal zone >... | reverse complement strand
CTCTGACGGATGCCCTTCTGCCGCAGCAAGATTCACCAGCCTCCCCTCAGCCAGCAAATAAAGCTTTCTTCCATACTTCAGACTGTACTCTTCCAGATTTGGTCGCACAGTTCTTTTTGAGATAGACATGTTCTCTAGGTCGGCTATGTTGATTTCAACGTTGAAGTGTCCACTGTTGGCGATTACGGCACCATCCTTCATTTTTTTCATGTGCTCTTCACAGATAACATTGATGTTTCCGGTAAGGGTTACGAAGACGTCTCCGATCTTCGCCGCCTCATTCATGGGCATCACACGGAAACCATCCATGATGGCTTCCAGAGCCTTTGTTGGGTCAACCTCTGTAACTATGACTTGGGCGCCCATTCCCTTGGCTCGCATGGCTAAGCCTCTGCCGCACCATCCGTAACCGGCTACAACAAAGTTTTTTCCTGCCAACAGCAGACTTGTGGAGCGGAGAATACCGTCTATTGTGCTTTGTCCAGTGCCATATCGGTTGTCAAACAGGTATTTTGTGTACGCGTCGTTCACGGCTATGATGGGATATTTTAGTGCTCTGCCCTCTTCCATAGCCCGCAAACGGATGACGCCAGTGGTGGTTTCCTCTGTTCCCCCGATTACGTTTTTTAGCAGTTCTGTTCTTTCCTTGTGTAGGGTGCCCACCAAGTCGGCGCCGTCATCTAATGTGGCTTGGGGCTTGTAGTCGAGCACACGGTTTATGCACCAGAAGTACTCGTCGGTTTTTTGGTCGCGCCAAGCATAGACGTGTATGCCTCTCTCGGCGATGTATGCTGCCACTTCGTCTTTGGTAGAAAGGGGATTGGAGCCGCACAGAGCAACTTTTGCGCCTCCAGCCTTGAGGGTCTCTGCGAGAACAGCTGTCTCCTTGGTAACGTGAAGGCACGCACCTACAGTGACGTTTTTTAGAGGTTTTTCCTTTTCGAACCGATTTCTGATTTGGGCTAGTACGGGCATGCGTTTTGTTGCCCATTCGACGAGCAGTGCCCCCTGTGGAGCCAAGTTCTGGTCTTTAACTTTGAATTCTGTCATCGGCATCTCTTCCTGCTTCTACTACATTTTGGCTCAGTATTATTTGGTTGTTGCGGTTAAGCAAAACATGAAATTTTGGCAATTAACTGTCATTCTATTCGAGCCCTCTTGTCAAATTATAATAGAAATCCCAAATTAAGCAGCACCATATTACTTAGGCGGTTTTAATGAAGAAAATCGGATAACTTCGGGTACGGTGAGTGTGAACGAATTCTTTGGAGTTGATATCTTAATAAAAAGCGGGAAGCATTATATACCTATGTGACTGCCCTAAAACCGCATACACCTGGAGCAATCTTAAAATTAGATAGACCAATTTGGTTTTAGGGCGTTGTTACAAAAATTTGTGAATGTACGGGAAAAGGATAATGTTTGAATGGTTAGGATTGGTAGGTAATGCCATACTTCTTGTTGGGTCGTTGGCTGCCTTGTATAAGGCCAGTGACGTAACGATTCATAACTCTGTTAAAGTAGCGGATGTTACGGGTTTAGGGAAAACAACTGTCGGATTTGTGCTCATTGCATTATCCACTTCGTTGCCTGAATTGTTTGTCGTTTTATTCTCAGTGTTAGAACCAGAGAATGTGGGCGTGTCTCTAGGAAACATTTTGGGCTCAAACATCACAAACATCTGCTTAACGTTGGGAGTTTGTTTCTTCCTTATAGCGTTGAAACATCCAGAGCTGGAATGGTTCATAACCAGAATGGCTAAAAAAGAAATGGGCGACCTCTATTTCGGTCTCTTCATCGCTTCAATTATCCCAATATCTTTACTCTATGTGGGCTCTGCAAGCTTCTTAATTGGAATCGCGCTCTTGGGAGTATTCTTTTACAACATCTACCAATTGTCTAAAGTTAGAAACGTAAAAGAAGACGTGGCACCTAGTGAAAAACAAAGTTTCCGAAAGCATATCGTTCTAGCTATTGCAGGTGCATCGGGAGTAGTGGTTACTTCTTATTTCATAGTTGAAAGCGCTTCATACCTTGCTTTGAGTGTAGGTATTTCAAAGGTCATCGTTGGAGCTACAATTGTAGCATTAGGAACAAGTTTACCCGAACTGGTCACAGGTATCGACTCTGTAAGAAAAGGTCATGCTGACCTTGCACTGGGCAACATTATAGGAAGCTGTTTCTTGAATATAACATTAATTCTGGGAGTAGCCCTACTTGTTACACCTTTCCGCGTTGACATGGACGCTTTCTCTGATTTGATTGCTTTCTCATTAATCACTAACCTAGTATTGTGGTATTTTATATCGAGCGAAAAGATTGGCAGACGCGAAGGCATAGTTTTACTTTTCATATACGCGTTTTTTCTCGCCGTCAGTTTCGGTGGTTAGATACACGGTTGTGTTTGAGCTTAACTTTTAACTGCTGTTTCAATTAGCAACATGCTATTCTTTTGGTTTCTGCTTTTCATCAGGTTTTTATCATTTCTTCTATTGCCATAAAATTTCGTAGCGTTTGTCGCTGCAAATTGAACAGTTCAACCCCAAATATTAGGCATACAAAAATTTATCCAACGCACCATCCAAAACGCTGTACATTAGCGGGGTAAACGTTTTCTTCTGTCATCAAATTCCTTAAACAAACAGGGTCTTCCTCCAAATAGTCGCCACTGTAGGCGTAGGCTCTGCCCCTGCATCCGCCACAAACTTCTCGGTATTCGCATTCCCCACACTTTCCCTTCAGCAAGCTTCTGTTTCTGAGTCTCTTGAAAATCTCTGAACCGTACCACATGTCCGTAAGGCTTTGTTCTCGGATATTCCCGACCTTAATTTGCAGAAAAGGGCAGGGAAAAACGTCGCCGTTAGGCCGCAGGCTGAAGTAGTTTATGCCGGCGTGGCAGCCAACAGGAGCATCGATCCAAAATTGTTTCAGAAGCAGGTCTGGCGGGTTGGTGCCGTTTGTTTTGTGCATTGTTGCCGCGATTTCTGGATAGAGCGGGTTTCCTCCTGAGAAAACAAAAATCATATCTTTTTCTTCCTGCACTCTATGAAGATACCTTATTAGGCTCTCCCGTTGTTCCTGGAGCATAATCTCATCCGACATATCTTTTCCTCTTCCGTTAGGCACCAAATCGTAGATGGCAACTTGGTCAACTCCTAGGTCGGATATGAGCTCCATCATTCGAGGAATCTCAGAGAAATTGCTTCTTAACGCCATCGTGGTGACCACTACTTCCAAGTCCACTTCAAGGCAGGCTCTTATAGCCCTCACTGCTTTGTCAAAGGTTCCAGACACGTTACGGAGCCTGTCATGAATCTCGGGTTCAGGTGAATCAATGGGTATGCCCACAGCCATGATTCCTGCATCCTTGATTTCCCATGCAACTCTATGATTTATCAGCGTCCCATTTGTGAGCATTGCAGGTATGATTCCCGCGTCGGTGCAGTAGTCAGCTAGCTCCAAAACAAACTCTTTCCGCAGCAAAGGTTCACCGCCACTGAAAATCAGGGCTTCAGTTCCAAGAACCGCCATCTCATCTACTGCCTGTATCGCCTCTTTCAACGCGAGTTCGTTAGGAAACGCTTCCCGCGCATCGGCGTGGCAATGTAAACATCTGAGATTGCAGGCTTTGGTGACTGCGTACGATACGATCTGTGGAGTATCTGCTTTTCCTTTTAGACCTTTGCCAGTGAGTTTCTGTCTGATTAGCAGCTGAAGCAGTTTGACGCCGACGCCCAACACGGTCCCTCCTTGCTTTTTGATGGAAAAGTCACCTGTTTTTCTCCGTTTCTTGGACAGTTATTTTCGGCTTTTTGAGTAAATCACCCACATCTGGATGGCTTTGCGTAGAACCCAAGCCGTGGCGAAAGCCACGACGGCAATAATTATGGCTATTAGCAGGTTATTTCCGATGTCGATTTGCGATGAGACAACCTGTTTTTCTGGTGCTAGGTCGCTGATTTTGACTTCGTCTATTATGACCTCAGAGTCATGTCCAATATACACTTCGGTGCCGTTTATGATGGAGCCTGATGGATTCTGCACACCCTCAATTACCTTAACGTCCTGTTCTTCTCCGTTCACATACAGGTGCATGCCAGTGGATGTGCGCGTAAATGCGACGTTAATCCACTGGTTTAGATGAATAACTGGCTCTGTTGTCAGTATTTCGTTGAATTCGCTAGAATCGGTGAATACGCAGCCGCTCAGCACTCCTGCTCCCTCCTGTTCTGAGCTTGGCTTCACGGCAAGCCCAAACACTCTGGTGACATCCTCAATTTCAGTGCCTGTCCTTGTGCACTTTACCACAATGTTGTTGTAGCTTGCGTTTGTGAACGCTTGCACGTTTATCCACGCCTCAACTTTGAGTTCTTTTTGGATGTCCAAGTTGGGGGAAACGGGTATGTATATGGGCTTAGGAGTGGGAGGAAAGCCTACCAGAAAGGCGATGGGCACGTACACATAACCGCTCATGCCAAAGCTTAGAGCCTTTCCGAATTTTCCTTCCACAAGCTCAGTGTCATAGCCTACTGTTCCATGATTGTAGCCCGTGGCGTCTGGCGTTATTTCCATATAGTCGGCTGGTTCAACCTCGTCGAGATGCCATAAACCCACAACGGAAGCTTCTGCACACTGCACCTTCGGCAGATTCACTAACACCCCGCTTAAGGTTATTACTAGAAGAATGGATGCAAAGCGAAGAGAAAGAACATATCGGTTATTATCGAGTTTCACAACCCCACCTCATAATGTTGTTAATAGTTGAAAAGTTCTTCTTAGCTCTCCCTGCGGAACGGGATTGTTCCTGTAGCGGAACGTGCCTTCCAAGCTTTTTCAGAGAGTTTAGTCTGCTTGGCGGATTCTGGTTTTGGTGAGCATTCTCAGTCCCTCGATTGTGAATAGGATTAGGGCTGCGGCGGTTATCAATGTCAGCAGGAGGAAGAATGTTTTGAATTCTTGGGTTTCGACGGAGAAATGAATCGCCAGCACAACCAGTTCTGTGATTAGTATGCCTAAGAAAATGATTGAGTAGAGCATGGGATTCGGGACTAGGATTCTGCCGACCCAGATGTAACCTCGGATACCAACCTTTTCTTTCACAATGTAGTTGCCCCACTCATCTTTTGTCAGCAAACCCATGGTTTCGAGTTTTTGGAGGTGCCTGTAGGCTACGCTGGGGCTGCTGAGGTTCGCGCCTCTCATGACCTCCCTTGGTCCAACGGACCCGTTTTTCTTGACCGCGTACAGGTACACTTTCAGGGTAGCGCCTTGCAGTCCGCTGGTGTCCAAGTCTGACAAAGCCATTGCCCCTTCTATAGCTGCGTCAAGGTTTTGATGCAAATATAAATTTTTGCTTGGCATTACATTGCTTGTTTTCGGTGGCAGTCAACAAAAATCCGTTCTGTTCTTCATGAGAACATTTTTGTTCTTCGGGGAGAATTATAAAGGTCATTTGAGTAGTAGACAGAGCGGAGATGAATCATGAAAATTGAAAAAAAGTTGATTGCATGCAGCATTCTCGCCCTAGCTATTGGTGTTTCATCGGTTTTTCCTCTGGCGTTCTTGATGTCTGCAACAGCAAAAGCTGAAACTGGACCTGAGCCATGGTTCAGTGTCGATATACCCTATGCCTACTGGATGACCAAAGATGGTCTACTCGATGACTATTATGAGCATTTTCCAGATTTTGGTGATTTGAACGAAACAAACTCTGTTAGCGAGCAACACGTGATATTGCTCAACTTCACATTAACTGCCGACACTACAAAGCAGCCATTTGATGACGGACTCGAATACTACCAAATAGAAGTAACCTCGGACAAAGAATACATCGAAACTGAGCACTGCGTGATGGCAACCAACCACAGTTTGTTCACAGAATTCCATTTCAAGCGCGATGAGTGGTTTGACACTGACACCTTTAACCCTATGAAGGATGGTGGTGGAGGCGGATTATCAACAGAGAATTGGAGTCCAGGGCTTTCGGTATTGTGGCCAGCGGGAGGCAGTAGCTGCGCTACTATGGGGCACTCAAATGTGGTTTCCGCGCTCAGAGAAGCAGAAACAGTAACAATAAGCCTTTACAGAATAGGATGGGTCACATTCTCTGGTGATTCAACGGTAGTTACTCTAGCAAACAAAGAACTCGTCACCGAGGTACAACTCGAAAAATACGGCAAAGAAGGCTGGATATACAACAATCTTATCCCCGAAGACGAACTTGAAACAGTTAACTTGCTGCGACCAGTTCCGTTCGAAGAGCTGAATCCTACTCCTTAGGTGCAACATAAAGATGGGCGATAAGCAGCTTGCAGGCAACACCCTAAGCGTCTACGCATACGTAGTTAGAGAAAACAGGCCAGTCGGCACAAGGGACGTTATGCGAGGAGCAAACCTCAGCAGCCCCAGCGTGGCACACCGACACCTACAGAAACTCGAGCTGATGGGCTTACTTGAAAAGAACAAGTTTGGCGACTACATACTCAAAGAAAAGGCAGGTGTCAGCGGGCACGTCTGGGTGGGCAGAAACCTTGTTCCCCGCCTAATGTTCTACTCCTTCTTTTTTATGGGCGCCTTCGGAGCAGAAATCGCCATTATTCTGCTGAGTTATCTGGTTCCATGGCTGGCTATCGAAACAAGTTTTCTTTTCTTGACTGGTATGACTGCGGTGGCTATGATTCTTTTCCTTATCGAAGGCGTCCTGCTGCGGAGAAAACTTAACACCTAAAATTACACAAACTGCGTCGGGAATGAAGTCAAAAAATAAGGACTAGATAGGTTTTTGGTGGGTTAATGCGGATAGGCCTTCACAGCGTTTGTGGTTAAACCTTAATTCGTTTAGATTTTTGCCTTCTTCGTGCGTTGAACATCGTAAGTTTTATATGTATGGTGGATGGATAATCCATCCTTATTGAGTTGAAAACAATGATTAACAAAAAGAAACTAATCACAGCCATTATTGTAACAGTCATTGTTATAGGTGTATTTTGGGGAGCAATTACTTGGCACCAATCCCTACAGTCCGAAGAACTTAATGCCCCACTAACTATCGTTGACGGTGTCGGAAGAACAGTTACAATTACAAGCTATCCAGATAGAATAGTGCCCATAGCACCAAGTTGCACAGAAATACTCTTTGCACTGGACCTACAAGAGAAGGTTGTTGGTGCCCCAACGTACTCAGGTTATTCCTCTGAAATACAAGAAAGAATTAGTAGCGGCGAAGTAACAACCGTGGGCTCCTTTTCAGGGATTAGCGTTGAAACCGTTGTGAGCTTAGACCCTGACTTAATAGTGGCTAAAGGAGGATACCAACTCTCAACCGCCGAGAGATTAATGGAACTAGACAAAACGGTCGTGGTTGTAACCCACCAAGGATTTGACGGTCTACTCAACGACATCTCACTGATTGGAGAAATAACAGGGCAAAACGAAGAGGCAGAAAGCTTTGTCCAGGACATGGAGAGTAGGGCTCAAGAGATCGTTGAAAAGACAAAAGATTTGACTAAACCGCGTGTTTATGTTGAATACTATTTCAACGGCGGTTTTGGCAGTTACGGATCAAATTCTGTTATTGACGAATTGATCTCTATGGCTGGTGGCATTAATGTATTCGCAGGCTTTTCGGGTCAATATATAGATACTTCAACTGAAGAAATACTCAAAGCGAATCCTGAGATAATCATAATTTCTAAGGGCGCCATGTCAAAGCTTTGTGATCTTACCCCCCGAACAATCAGAGATCGACCTAGCTGGGATACAACAAAAGCTGTGCAAGAGAATCAAATCTATGAAATTGACGAAAACCTGATTACCGTTGCAGGACCAAAAGTCATTGATGGATTGGAAGAACTGGCAAAAATACTTCATCCTGAACTTTTTCCTAATGGCTAAAATAGCTAAACAAGTTCCAGAGACTTTAACGAATATATGTGCGTTTAGATATTCCAAGAGGGTCGATGACCTTCATGATTAAAAGTGAACCTCAATCGTCGCACCTCAAGCGTTTATCCAGATGGAAGATAATCGTTGCCCTCCTATTTTTTACTTTGATACTAACCATTATTTTTTCGGTAGCAATAGGTCCGATGCAAATTTCGCCCATTGATGTCTATGTAGTCCTGACAAAAAACATACCCATAATCAGCAATCTAGTGGAGAGTGGAGCTTCTGAAATCGAAACTGAGGTGGTTCTCCAAGTGAGATTGCCTCGTGTTTTTGCAGCAGCAATTGTTGGAGTTGCTTTAACATGCGCTGGTGTTGTTCTTCAAGGGCTACTTCGGAATCCTATGGCTGACCCTTATGTGCTCGGTATCTCTGCGGGAGCTAGTTTAGGAGCTTCTCTCGCTATTGCTTTCGGATTTGGGATTTCATTCATTGGTTTTCTGTATGCAATACCGCTTATGGCATTCATTGGCGCTCTTGGAACAATTTTCATAGTTTACACTATTTCAAGTCGTAGTGGAGGTGTTTCCATGTTGACTCTGCTCCTAATCGGTATTGCAGCCAACAGTTTCTTGTCGGCGATTGTTGCATTGGTGCAATTGATTAGCAGCGAAGTTTTACATGGGATTGTGTTCTGGATTCTCGGCAGTCTTCAGGTCTCTGGTTGGAACCATGTTTTCGTAGCCGCACCTTTAATCTTGATTGGAATATGTATGATCTACTTCTACGCTAGAGACTTGAATATGATTTCGTTGGGAGAAGCTCAAGCAAAACATCTTGGCGTAGACGCTGAGAGCCTTAACAAGAAAATGCTGGTTTGTGCTTCCCTGATTACTGCGGCAGCGGTTTCAATCAGCGGCATAATTGGTTTTATTGGATTAATCATTCCGCACATAACAAGACTTCTAGTTGGACCAGATCACAGAATTCTAATACCCTCATCTTCCTTACTGGGAGCAATTGTATTAATCTTATGTGATACCCTAGCTCGCACAATTATGAGTCCAGCTGAAATTCCTGTGGGCATTATCACCTCGCTCTTAGGGTGCCCATTTTTCGTCTATTTGCTGCTCAAGAAAAAGAGATCATTTGGTAATTGGCACTAAATGACCAAAGTGGATTTCGTTTTTCTGCATACAACTGAGTCAATCAGCATGTGGAACTTCTGTTGTCTTGTTTTTTGCTATTTTTTTCTGTTCCTGCTTTTCAGTAGGCTTTTGTTGATGCTGTCTATCATGGCTTCTACGCTTGCCATAACTATGTCCTCGTTGACTGCTCTTGATGAGACCACGTTTCCGTCTTTGTCTTCGACTTTTATGATGACTTCCCCCATGGCGTCTGAGCCTCCAGTTGCAGCCTCTATGCGGTACTCCTTAAGGCGGACATTCACTAGGGGTGTTGTCAGCTTCTGAACAGCCTTGATTGCGGCGTCCACGGGACCGAAGCCCGTCTCCGAAGCCACGTACTCTTTGCCGTCCAGCACAAGACGGACCGAGGCTGTGGGAATAACGTTGATTCCAGTTACAACCGAAAAGTCGGTGAGGTCAACAATCCTCTTTTCTTTGACAACCTTGCCCATCACTGCGCGGGCGATGGCAAACAAGTCAGCGTCGGTCACTTTCTTGCCCTTGTCGCCCAGCTCCTTAACTGTTTTAACAATCTCCGCAAGCTGCCCGTTGGTGGGGTGCAGTCCTGACTCTTCCAGCTCCGCCCTGATGCCGCTGGTGCCAGCCAGTTTTCCGGCAACCAGTTTACGTTTTCTTCCCACAAACTCGGGTTTGATAGGTTCAAATGTTGAAGGAGCAACCGTAACTCCGCGAGTGTGGATTCCTGACTCGTGAGAGAATGCGTTCTCTCCTACGATGGCTTTGTTTGCCTGTATCATCATCCCAGTCAGTTTTGCTACGAGCCGTGAGGTTTCGTAGAGCTGCTGATGGTTTATTCCTGTTTTCTTGTGATAAATCAAATCGAGGGCAACAGCGACCTCCTCAAGCGCCGCGTTTCCTGCCCTCTCCCCCAAACCGTTAACTGTCACGTGAATCTGAGACGCCCCCGCCTCAACCCCAGCCAAAGAGTTGGCGACAGCCATCCCGAAGTCGTTGTGGCAATGTACGCTTATTGGAGTCTTAACCACGCTCCTGACGTCTGCGATTAGCTGCTTCATTGTCGAGGGAATCATAATCCCAACGGTGTCAGGAATGTTTATGCGGTCGGCTCCCGCCTCCTCAGCCGCCTTGCATACCCTCTTCAGAAACTCCCTGTCTGTCCGGGTGGCGTCCATGGGAGAATACTCGCAGACTAAACCGTGACTTTTGATGTACTCTATCGAGTCTACGGAACTTGCCAGAACCTGCTCCGGAGTCATATTCACCGCGTACTTCATCTGAACCTCTGAGGTGGAAATGAAAGTGTGAACAGCATCCACGTCACAGCCGATGGCAGCATCAATATCCCTTCTGGTGGTGCGCGCTAAACCGCAAACCTCAACGTTTAATCCCGCCGCCGCAATCTCCTTAACCGCCCTCTTTTCTCCCTCCGAACTTATGGGAGTACCCGCCTCTATAGTGTCTACGCCCAGCTTGTCAAGCTGCCGCGCTATCTCCAGCTTCTCCTCAGTGGTTAAAGAGACGCCTGGAGTCTGCTCCCCATCTCTCAACGTAGTATCCAAGATGCGTACATAATCCCCGTTTGTCTTCATATTTTCTCACTTCCTATCTTTTGCCTTTCACGATTTCCTCAGCCATGGCTTCCGCCATCTCTATGGTCTTGGCTTTGCCGCCAAAATCTGGAATGGTTATGCCCTTACGCAACGTTTCTGCCACAGCATCTTCGATAGCTTGGGCTGCCCTCAAACATTCTGGGTCGTCATATTTTTCGCCCAGCCAATCAAACATCATCTTCGCCGACAATATCATGGAACATGGGTTGGCTGTCTGTTTTCCTGCCCTGTTAGGCGCTGAACCGTGAATGGGTTCAAACAACGCAAAGTCGTCGCCGATGTTTGCCCCCGGAGCCATCCCCAAGCCTCCAATTAGCTGCGCTGCCTCATCGGAAAGTATGTCGCCAAACATGTTGGGGGTAACAAAAACGTCAAACGTTTCCGGCTCCTTTATCAGCCGCATGGACGCAGCGTCAACATACAGCTCATCAAAGGCAATGTCCGGATACTGCTTGGCTACTTCTCTGCAGGTTCTCGCGAAGAGTCCACAGGTCTTTTTCATAACGTTCGCTTTGTGGATGGCTGTAACCCGCTTCTTGCCGTTTCTTCTTCTGGCTGTCTCGAAGGCTTTCTTGGCTATCCGTTCGCTGTTTTTCTTGGTTATAACCCGCAGGCAGATAGCGGTGTCCTCCACCTCGAATTCTATGCCCCTGTAAACGTCTTCGGTGTTCTCCCGAACGAAAATCATGTCTATGTCGGGTTTCAAGCTGGGAATCGGAGGATACGCCTTGATTGGGCGGATGTTGGCGTACAAGTCAAACATGATTCTCAGTTTAACTATGACGTCAGCGGCTGTTTCTCCTACTGGCCCCTTCATGCACGCGTGAGAGTTTCTGATAGCTTCGATGGTTTCTTCTGGAAGAGCTACGCCCCTCTTTTCGAAGCATCTGTCGCCAGCCTCGACCTGTATTATGTTCAAGTCTATGTTGAACCTCTGCTGGACCGCATCCAAGATTTTCAGGGTTGCCTCTGTCAATTCAGGTCCAATCCCATCCCCTGGGATAAGAGATATTGTGTATTCACTCATTTGATTCAATTCTCCTTTTCAGATGTTCAATTAATCCTCCATCATCAAGAATCTCCATGATAAACTCTGGAAGCCGTGTTGCCTCAAACACAGAACCGTTTGTTTTATCCTCAACTTTGCCTGTCTGCAGCTCAACAACCAGCATGTCTCCTTCTTCAACCTTATCTGAAACTCCAGAGCAAACCAGAACAGGCAAACCTATGGTTATGGAGTTCCTGTAGAATATACGCGCAAAGGACTCAGCCAGCACACATTTGACTCCCGCATACTTTAGTGCGATGGGCGCCTGCTCTCTGCTTGAGCCACAACCAAAATTTTTGCCCCCCACAACAATCACTCCGTCTGCTGCTTTTTCGGCGAATTTGGGGTCTAAGCCCTCCATGGCGTGTTTTGCCAGTTCGTTGGGGTCGGTGTGAACTAGGTACGGTCCCGGCAGAATAACATCTGTGTCCACGTTGTCTCCAAACTTTACAGCTTTACCTTTAATCGTCAACTTCTATGCCTCCTCTTTTGCTGTTCTTGGGTCTGTGATTTTTCCTGTAATGGCTGAAGCCGCAACCGTGGCTGGAGAAGCCAGATACACATAACTTTTTGTGCTTCCCATTCTTCCCACAAAGTTTCTGTTAGAAGAGCTTATGCACACCTCGCCCTCAGCCAAGATGCCCATGTGCCCGCCTAAGCAGGGACCGCAGTTCGGGTTTCCTATGGTGGCACCTGCATCCATGAAAGTTTTTATCAGCCCCTCCTTTATGGCGTTCAAGTATATCTCTTGGGATGCGGGAATCACAATCAACCGCACTCCCCTCGCTATTTTCTTGCCCTTCAGTATTTGGGCAGCGTATCGCAGGTCTTCTAGTCTACCGTTGGTGCAGGAGCCTATGAAGGCTTGGTCTACCTCTACATCATCTACTTCGGATACGGGTTTAACGTTGTCGACAGAGTGTGGAACGGCGACTTGAGGCTGCAGAGCGGAAACGTCCACGTCAACAATCTTTTCGTATGTTGTGTCGGGGTCGCTTTTAACCGGCTTGAATGGCTTGTCTGTTCTTGCTTTAACATAATCTAAGGTTTTTTTGTCAGGCTCTATTATGCCTGCTTTGGCTCCCATCTCCACAGCCATGTTGGATAGAACCATTCTGCCGTCTATGCTCATCTCCCTTATCGTGGAGCCGCCGAACTCCAGTCCCTTGTAGATGGCTCCGTCAGCACCGATCTTACCCACAATGTTTAACGTCACGTCCTTTGGAGTCACCATACTCTGCAATTTGCCTGTCACCTCTACTTTGATGACCTCAGGCACCCGGAACCATAACTTGCCAGTTGCGAATACGGCAGCCATCTCAGTTGATCCGATTCCGGTGGCGAAGGCGCCGAAGGCTCCGTAAGTGCATGTGTGGGAATCTGCGCCAACAATCACTTCTCCAGGTCGGACGTGACTCTTCTCGGGCATCACCTGATGGCAAACTCCGCCCCTGCCTACATCATAGAAGTTTTGGATGTTCTGTTCTTCAGCGAAGTTTCTCACGATTCTGTGTAGGTTGGCGGATATTATTGAGCTGGCTGGAACCAGATGGTCTAGAATGATGATTACTTTGTTGTTGTCCCAGACTTTTTTGGCTCCGATCTCTCGGAACGACTTGATGGCTAATGGACCTGTCAGGTCGTGGATCATAGCCGCGTCGATGTTTGCTTCTATTATCTCCCCTGGGGAGACCTGTTGTCTGCCTGAAGCGTTAGCTAAGATTTTCTCGAGGATGTTCATGATAGGTCACCTTCAATCTGTGGTTTCCATATAAATCTATCCGCTACATAGCATGGAGTCAAATGTTCTGGTGAACTGAAAACGGTTTTGCAAGAGGCTGTGCTAACAAAATTTGGAATAACTGAAGAAACTGCCTTATCGGAAGAGGAAACGATCCCTCAATTTTGCAACCTCTAGCAAGCCAATCTCCATTCTGTCTTAAAAGGTTTTAGGCTTTCACCTTAGGATTTAACTCTAGAATTAAAGGGGTGATTGACGAGATTTTTTGCTCATTAGATTATTGTATTTGTTGTGTTCAAAATTATGGAATATCCATATTTTATGATACCATGTATCTATTACTTTTTGGCTTAGGAGATGATACGCTTTTGATAATTTCTTTTTTTTATGTGTGCTATTAAATTCATTTATCGCCAGCCTCGTTCCAGTATAGTCATTGTACAACTCTAGTTCGCTCCCGCTCACATCATCAAAATAGCAAAATAATCGTGGTAGAAAATATTTTTCATCGCCTTCAAACATTTTTAATGCAGCAACAGTTGAGGAATAGAAATCTAAATCAAACATAATTGCACCAATTGGATGTGGTTTATATTCTTCTAGAAAGGTTTCTGTTGTTTTTCTAACATCCCCCAATACTAGTTTAGCCATTTTCAACTTTTTCTGTAGCTTTGGAACATCCATTTTGTGATAGCCTTTTCTCCACACATATGGAAGGTCTCTATAATCTAGAGGTTCAGGTAAACCTATACCCATATCAAAGCCATAAACCTCTATGTTTATGGGAAGTACTTTTTGTACTTCTTCTGCATGATATTCGAGGTTTAACAAGCCACGACCCCCAGATACTCCAAACTCCAAAACACTTATCCCGCTATAACCAAGCTTTTTTGCCAATAATGCTCCATTATAAAGACAGTAACCATAATGGGGTCTATCAACCGCACCAATTTTTAGACGCGAAATGTAACTGCCAAAATTGAACCGCTTAATCAATTTACGAGTTACTGTTCTCAGAGGAAATGGATCTAGTAATAGTTTAACTGCACTCATTTTGCATACCCTCAAGTGATAATGTTTGCTCGAGCTAATATTCAAAAAAGTTACATTTAAGATTTGTATACTTTTTGTGGATTCACCGTAAGATTATTGATTAATGCTCTATCTAACTGGGTTTTGGGTTAAACTTTACTCAACAAGTTGCGGTTTTAATCGGGTGATATAGGCAACGGTGTTACCGAGGACGGCAAGCTGTGCCTCACTTTTTATGAAGCCCTGTTTCTTCTAGGCAAAGGAGCCATAGAGGTTACGGATGAAGAAGCCAAACAAAAGATGGCTTTTGAGACTCTTCTCAAACGTTTCAGTCGGTTGACAAAGACGCTTAGGTCAGATACCTCATTTACCGTGATAATCTTTCGATTACTATTCTTCTCAGTATGTTTAGACCATGTCTAAATCCAAGTTTCTTTTTTCCTAATCTTTTTCTGTATTTAATCGGAAGTTCCATAATATTGTAACCAGATCGCTTAACATGGTGATTTAGTTCGGCTTCAATATCGAAACCTTGTGATTTTGGTTTCCAACGGTTCACCAATTCAGATCTGATGATTCTTAGCCCTGTGTAAGGGTCATTCAATTTTACTCCGTTAAACACTCTTTGGGCGAAACCTAAAATTCTGTTTCCAATGAAAAATTGATTTCTGTCAGATTCGGTTTCGTAATTCTTGCTAAACCTATCTCCTAAAACCATTCCAACATCAGGATTATAGTCAAGAACATTGATCATCTCTTTAATGTGCTTAGCAGGATAAGTAAAATCAGCATCAGTAAACATAACATAAGTAGTACTTCCATTAAGATAGGCTAAACCTTGGGAAATGGCGTTTCCTTTACCTTTTCCGTTCTGAATAATAACGTCTGCTCCTAGGTCTTTAGCTAATTTAACTGTTCTATCTTTGCTTTTTCCGTCAACAACAACTAAACGTGGTTTATTCAAAACTTCTTTTAATTCAGATATTGTGGGCGCTATTCCTTCTTCTTCGTTATAAGCTGCAACAACAACTGCAACACTGGAATAGTCCAACCGAACAACACATCCTTGGAATAGACACAAAACCAGAAATAACGAGTCATTAATAAACAACAGTGGTATATTCTTATAGAACAATGTTCTATTATGTGCGCGTTTGCGGGTGATTTCCGCATGTTAGGAGGGTGGGCACGCGAAGTTACCTTCCGGAGTTTACGCTGAGCTTTAGGTCAAATTTTTGACCACAAAGGTGGATGTTGATCCTGATTCTTTAGCTGTTTTTCGGGAAAACGTGAGTATCATTGATTTAGCAGAAGTTTTGGGTTTTAGCTCTAGTTTCTGATTCTCAAATTCAACGATTACCCCAAAAAATTTCCTTAAATCTTTAGTTAACTAAAGATTAAAATCTTAAGACATTATGATAGGCTGGATAGTGGATGACTGAAGGTTTTGGCGTTGGAAAAGAAGAATGAGGCTGAGAAGAGCCAAGAGGCTGTAGTGCCAGTCGGTGCTTCTCTCAAAGAAACTGCTGTCACCGTCTCCTCACCGGAGGGAATAGAAGAGCTTTCCTCGAAGGGCTACGGTGTTGCTGAGGACGGTAAGCTGCGCCTCACATTATATGAAGTTCTGTTTCTTCTAGGCAAAGGAGCAATAGAGGTTACAGATGAAGACACCAAAGAAAAGATGGCTTTTCAGGACCTCCTTAAACGTTTCCAGCAAGTTGACAAAGACGCTTGGGTCAGATACCTTATTTACCGGGACCTGAGGGGTCGCGGATACGTGGCGAGGGAAGGCTTCGGATTAGGAATCGATTTCAGAGTCTACGAACGGGGAGACTACGGCAAAGGAACAGCCAAGCACCTCATATTCGGCATACAGGAGGGGCAGCCCGTCTCCGTGGAAAAGCTGGCGAGAACGCAGCGGTACGTTCAGAACCTCAAGAAAAACTTGGTTCTCGCGGTTATAAACAGGAGAGGGGAAATAGTTTACTATTCTCTTTCAGAACTTAACCTAAAATAGAATGTTGGTGAGATGGAGTGTTCAAGACTGTTCGCGGAATGAGAGACCTGCTGCCCATAGACGCCGAGAGAATGCGGCATGTGGAACAGGTTTCCAGAGAAGTTTCTAAACTCTACGGCTACGAAGAAATCATCACTCCAGTTCTTGAATCCTACGACCTGCTGGCAGCTAAAACCAGCGAGGAAATCCGTGAACGCATGTACACCTTCAAGGACTTGGGAGGCAGAAAGGTGGCTATGCGCCCAGAGTTCACAGCCTCTGTCGCCCGGCTGGTGGCATCTAAGCTGAGGAACGAGCCGAAGCCGATGAGGCTCTTCAGTGTAGGAAGCCTGTACCGCTACGATGAGCCGCAGTATGGCAGGTTCCGCGAGTTTTGGCAGTCAAACTATGAACTTTTTGGTTCCCCCCGATCAGAGGCAGATGCAGAAATCCTCATGCTGACCAACGACCTCCTCCAGAGGCTGGGACTGAAGAATTACCGTTTCAAGGTTGGTCACACAGGAATCCTCAGGGGGATACTGGATCAGGAGGGGATGGATGAAGCAAAGCAGAACAGCGTCAGGCAGCTGCTGGACAAAAAAAGCTGGGAAGAGGCTCTTGCAATCGCCCGCGACGCAGACGTTTCGCAGAAGTGTTTAGTGGCTCTTGAAAGGCTGTTCGAAACAAGGGGTGAAGACGCCTTTAAGGTTCTTGAAACCGTGAAGGAAACTGTTCAGGGCTACGACGGTGCTGTTGCTGCTGCAGAAAATCTTTGGGAAATCCTTGAGCTGGTGAAAGACAGCGGAGTGAAGCTTGCGGTTACGGTGGAAGCGGGCTTCGCTCGGGGTCTCGAATACTACACTGGAATGATTTTCGAGTCCTATGTTCCGGCACTCGACATCGCATTGGGCGGCGGAGGACGCTACGACAAGCTGATTCAACTCTTCGGAGGAGAACCGATTCC
>Ga0307434_1000904_pt1 | contig 17468 bp, 16 predicted proteins | sample SalMarWE160220MG_FD_202156 | JGI IMG/M metagenome (GOLD analysis project Ga0307434, IMG submission 202156) | Salt marsh sediment microbial communities from the Plum Island Ecosystem LTER, Massachusetts, United States - WE1603-220 | ecosystem: Environmental > Aquatic > Marine > Intertidal zone >... | reverse complement strand
GAGCAATGCAAACCACTCACTATCCGTGACGCCGGGAAAGGCTTTCATTTCGTATTGCACCAGATGCTTGCTGAACTGACATGAGCCAAGAACAGACACGGCCTATTTATTTACTTCTTTATGCCCTTTTTATATGCCTTCCGCCTTGAGCCTCGTACCTTAGTCCTTAAGCCCATCCTGCTTTAGCAGGGTTTCCTATCCCCTCCCCTCTTGTTCTTTCATTGCTTTGATGGTTTGAGTTATTCAACAAATTCAAGATGTCCCGGAAATCACTAGAATGAACTGGCCCCTCTGGTTTTTATAAAACCTGTCTTGCTTCGAATTCTTTCAAGTATTCAGCGGGACTGAGGATGCTAATCTTTTCGAATGTGCCCAGATCGAGGAGATGGGAATCACCTGAAACAATAAAATGCGCATGGGCTTCTACTGCACACTCCAGGATGCGATTATCATCTGGATCAGAACGGATGACATTGACACTCATTGAAGGAGATATGATGTCACAGACCCCATGTAATTCTTCAATAATATGGAGGCATAGGTCTGCAGGAAATCCAAATTTTGGACGCTGCAGCACATCCCTCAGTTCATCGAGAATCGCAATAGATAGTGTGCAATCTACCGAACCAGAGATAACAAGATCCAAGACCCTTCTGGGCTTTCCTCCAAAGAGAATGGCTGAGATGATGACGTTTATGTCCAGGACAATTCTGTGCCGATTCATTGCTTTCGGCTTTTTTGTTTACGGTATGAGTCAATCTCGGATCCGACATCAACTTCCGACAATTTCCTCAGCGACACCTGTGATTCTCCGTAAGCAAATATAGTGTCCCAACGCCTTTTGCGATCGATATACATCCTGGCTGCTTCTCTGAGGAGTTCGGAACGCGACCGAGACTCCAGTTTCGCAACTTTGTCAATATCAGCAAGAAGACTGTCTTGGAAAGAAATATTCACCGTTGTGGTGCTCATAGTAACCTCACATTCTCTAAATTATCATATACAAACTTTGTATATTGTCAAAGGTTTTTTTAGAGGTGTTGCTATGGTAGATTTTTAAAGACTGTGCTCGATTAGATCTGATTGCCATGAGCCTTATGCCCTGCGCCTCAGGCCATTCCCGCTCCACCCCCGATCCCTGATCCCTATTCTTGCTTTGAGTTTTTCGCTCTGGGCTTCTTCCTGCTTTCAGCTTTGAGCTTCCTTACGCCTTGCGCCCTATGCCATTCTTTCATGATCCGTGACGTCGATAAAGCACTTTATTTTGTGCCCCGAGTAACGTTAAGCACGTTCAGCACGAGCGTCCCATATGACAAAGATTGACGATCCCGTAAAAAGTCAAAAATCAGGATGTCGCTGTCAATAAAATCAATGGGTTATGCCACCTGAAATGCCTAAAATCGGATTTTTTACGAGACCATCAAGGTTGAAATTGAAAAAAAGTGCGACCCCAAAACCCATCTAAGCTGTTAGGCTAGTGCCGCTACTCTGAGGTTTTCCAGTTCAATTAAAGGGTCCTTCTTGCTTATATTCAGATGCCTGGAGGCATCAAGAATTTCAATCCCCATAATTTCCTCATGAGGACCAAAATCAATAGCAAGATCCTCTGTTACTCTTATGGTAGTTACTTGAGTTGGCCCTTTTTTAAAAGAAATATACGCTGCATCTACTTGTGGGTCATATTTAATCTTCATAACTTCCCTCCAAAATAAAAAACATAAACGGTTATTACCACAAGTTTGTCCCGTTCCTCCTTAACAATAGGCATGACTTGTTTGATTGTATAATGCTTTCCTTTCCAATAAGACTCGAACAGAAAGTTTTTCCGAAAGGCAATTCTACCTTTCTTTGCAGGCACCTGCTCTCCATTAAGAATAGCCGCATTTACCTCATCCTTTGATGCCCCACGATCATCCATCTGGTCCAAGGCGTGTTGTGAAATTTCAATATGCTTCATTTCCATGTATTCAGTTATTTCACTAGCAAACAATCAGCCAATAATTGGATGTGACCCTGAACCTTTCAAACCTTTCTTTCAACTAAATGTCAATGTGAAAGATACGATCTCTCACACATTATCTGGCTTTTTTCAGGCACGTTCTGTCAGAACACCCCCTTCATCACAGAATTTACACTAAGGAATGGGGGTAACTAATTTAATAGTATACGAATTTCCTTTTTTAGACAGGATAGACGGGATGTTCTGGATATAAAGAATATAAGAAAATCTTGTTAATCCTGTCAAGAAAGATTCCGCCGCAGGCGGCTAAGTTCAAAGAGTGGAGGTTTATCCCATAAGTTGTTTTGAACCAACGACCCCTTTTACGAAGATATTCCTCAAGCACTTTTATCAGAGAGCCGAATACTGCCGCAATATGAGCCCCCGCATGCCCGAAAGTCGCCATGGTGCATGATAAGATTCCCAAGGCATTGAATATTTATAATAGGAATGAGGACATCATACGTTCTGCTTTATAGTGAATGAGTATTGGGTGAGAGGGTGACCTTTTCTGGCATGGGAATATGCGCGGCTTACAGGGGTGTGAAAGTTTACGATTCGGCTTTGCCCAATTAGCTGTGATCGACTTGTGCCTCAAGGAACGTTAAGCAATTTCTTTATCAACGCCCCCTTCATCGAGTTATTTAATTATTTAAGGACGTGCCCATCCTCCTTCAAGTAATGGTATCAGTATCCGGAAGATTGATTTGTTCTCTAATGAGAGGATTAAGAATATCCGGCTTTTCGTTAACGAGCTTCTGGATCCACTTCTGGCTTCCCTTAACCACAGGGCCTTGTGAAATGCGTGTCATGCTTTACTCCCGAATTATTCACATGAAGAAAATTTCGTGATTCAAAACCTTTCAACTGCTCCAATCCTTGTTCCTATCTTGTCCCCAAGAAATTCTTTGAACTTGCAAATCATATGATCTCCAATTTCTCAAGAAAATACCTCACCCTCTCATACGCATCCCGTTCTCGGATTTCCCTTTCTTCGGGCTCTGTTATCTCTTCAAAGTCGGCCACAAACCTGGGACCTACATGCTTCTCTGAGCCGAAATGCTTCGCAATCTTTTCCAGGCCCTCTTTGACCAGACTATGCTCCAGATGCGGCCTGAACTCTTCTATCAACTGATCCAAGCCGCCGGAATAGTTCTGAAGGCAGTAGTAGATATCCCAAGCATCCTTTTCCTTTAACCGTTCGTCAAGGGCCATGCCTTTCATAACGAGAAAGGGCACTATAGATGCCACTCGAACCTTTACGGTATCCCTTGCCCCGCCTGGCAACTCGCCTTCAATGGTCGCCACAATAGGGTTGTCAAAGGCGAGGTCACAACCTCTTGTCTTGCGCGCGAGGTCTCCCTGGATCTTCTGATGCCTATGGCTTTTTCCGGTCCCCTGGTACTCTCCTGAAAGCAAATCGACCTGAACCGTAATCTCATTTCCCTCGATCATCACGGTTCGGTGGAACATGAAAGGCTGGTTTCCCTGGAGATAGCCTCTGCCCAGCAATAAGGCCTGGATCGATCTATATCCATCCTCCCTGAGCTTCAGGTGATTCAATGCCAGATCAACGTCAATGCTTCCTATGTGAGGGTTGTCCTTGGAGTTCAGCAAGATGTCCGGGACCCACCCGCCGACAAGCACGATATGCTCCCAATACTCTCCCAGAAGGTGCATGAGCTCAAGGAGCACCGAGCGAGCCGCCCTTACCAATTCTTCCGAATAATCCCTCTGCGTTACCATGACGGTTTGATTACCTGATCGAAGAGGACCTGAGCCGCCTCTTCCCCTCGGCCTCGAAAACTGCGAACATCCAAATAGACCTGGACAGGCGAGGTTACTTGAGCACCACCGAGTTCACGGGAGCCGTAGAAAACCCCTTCATCATAGGGTATGAAGAGGCTTACGTTCACCCCGCTACTGACCTTTTGTAAAACCAATTCGGAACATATGTCTTCATCGAAGCATGCTAGGTAGACCATGGCCCTCTGGTAGCGAACAGCGGGCGCGAGCCGTGCAGCACCAGAGAAGCCCGTCAAGGCGTATTGGAGCTTCTCGCGATTGCAATACGCAGCCAAATCCGCCTCAATCTGGGCCGGGCCTTTCATGGAATAGAAATCCAGAACCCTGTTCCTTCGAAACGTGTAGTTCTCCTCCCATTCTTTCAGGAGTTGCCCTGGTTCAGACAGCTTGAATCCGGTGCCGCCAACCTGAATCCATTCGCGGTCCATGAGCAACTTTTTCACGTTGGAGACCTGCCCGAGGCTCACCTGGGCTTCTTCTGCCAGTTCTCCCACTTTCCAGTCCTTTCCGGGGTCGTTGAGAAGGACCCTGAGGATCCGTTCAGCCCGCGGTGAATAAAGGGAGCGTAGGCCCCGTTTTTCTTTATACGCGTTTGGCCGCCCTTCCTGCTCGATATAGACGGTATCAAAGCAGAGATAGCAATTCCCGGCTAAATCCAGATACCCAATTCCCTCCTTCCTGCATAGCTCTCCCGCCTTTTGAGAGATATACGGGGCGAGAAAGATACCATAGGCGTTGGGAAACAGATCCCGATAGCGGAGGATCTGATTGATCGCCTCACGGGCCAGGCGCGGTTGGCCATTGGCCTTTATCTCCACAACGAGATACCGTTCACCTTCGGGAAGGCCGAGTTTGACCAGGAAATCGGGTTTCATCTCCCCGCCTGAAGCCTGCCGTTTGATGTCTGCTTTCCTTAAGAAAGGGACTCTGGAGAGGCAGGCCCGCAAGGCGTCCTTGGCTTTCTTTTCAAGCTCATCGCGCGCGAGTTTCATTTAAAATACCTCTTTCAGCGTTTGCTGAAAAATAATCTTATAGTGAAAATATGATTTTGTCAAGTTCTTTCACCAAAAATAATACTTTCAGCGATTGCTGAAAATAGCAATTACAATGAAAATAATCAATAGCCAGGAGTCGCTCCTTTAATGCAATCTCCCTTAAACGCGCTAGCTGGTAGGCCGATGCCTCTTTCCAACGTTTGGACGTAGACCCCGTCATTCTTACCCGATGGCGGAAATCTGCAAAGAAACTTTATGAAGGTTTTATATTCAGAAGATCGAGGAAGGCCTGCCCGCCGTGCTTCTGGCGGGCCTGATCACGGTTCTCTGCATACTCATCCTCTGCAAGGGGGGAAAGCCATGTTATGGTATCGGTATCTGGAAGATTGAGTTGGGTCCTGATGTGGGAGTTGAGCAGATCAGGCTTTTCGTTAACGAGCTTCTGGATCCATTTCTGGCTTCCCTTTACCTGAGGGCCTTGTGGAATGCGCGGCATGTTTCATTACCGAATAATTTACACATGTGAAATTTCAGGATTCGACTTTGCCCAATTAGATTTGGTTGCCTTGCGCCTTAAGCCCTGCGCCTCAGGTCAATCCTGCTTCAGCAGGATTACGTATGCAAACCAATCATTATCCGTGACGCCGACAAAGCCCTTCATTTCTTATCTCTCAGAACGCTTGCTGAATAAACAAGAGTCAAACAGAAACTTGACCACTTTCACACTTTCTTCTGTATGGGCCATCTTACTTTATACTACGATGATTCCTCTCAGTCTCCTTGTTAAGTAAGTAATAAAAATCATTCGCTTTCACATACTTGTAGTGGAACTCTCACGCACCGGCCATTTCTATCATGAATTGTTATTCCATACTCCATCTCCGATGACAGTATTATCATTATAGGCTTATCTATTCGATAATCGTTTTGATCTGCTATCTCTGTTAAGCTCTTAATGTCAAGTCCACTAGGTTCGTTGCCGCCCGAAGGATGATAATGCCATTCTCCCAAATAAAGACCTTTTTCACCTAGTTCGTTGAAAGCATTTAAAAGGTTTTTTTGGGAGGATTGTTCGTCCTTTTCAAACCGGCTTTTGGTTCTTATAGCATTTGGACCGGGCTTGCTTGCTCTCAAAACCATGTATGCATCACCGCCTTTTCTATACCCGATTAAGACTCCCCCTGTTTCAACATCCCCGGACTCAGCAGATTCCTGCTTCATGAAATCAAGTACCTCTTTCAGGATATGGATTTTTTTATCCTCAAGTTTTTGACATACTGAACATTTGGGATGCGGTGGGATCTTATCAGCCCGTATCAATCCATACGTTGTACCATCAAGCTGGAGCCCGTTCAGAGCCTCCGAACTCCATATCCAATGATTATTGTCGGTATTTTTGCCCTGGAGAAAATCAAGAATGATTCGAGTAAAAACCCCCGCGATAATCTTCATGTCAGCCGCACTTGCAGGCCTTACTGGGTTATTGCACTCGTTTGTTATGGCCTGAAGGCTTTCATCTTCTGGGATATTCAGAAAGTTGGGATTTTTATCTTTGAGGTAGAGCCCCAAGCAAGCCTTGCACGCATCTTTTTGTGGAATAACCCTGAAAATGCGCGCCACTTTTCCGCCGCGCAAAGCCCGGCAGTAGAAAATCGTCCTTCCTTGGCCTACAGCCTGTTCGTTAAGGTAGGCTTCTACATTATCGTCTGCTATTGTAGAAATCCCGATTGTATTTTCTGGAAGATAGTCGTCAATCTTAGCGAGGAGAATATTTGAAAAGCTGAATTTAATATTTACAAAAGGATTGTGAAGAACCAGGTGCTCTGCCATTCCCAACGCTTTAGGGATGCTTACCTTATTTATGCCCAGACTGTGCCTGACAGCGTTATGGGCCCTCATTTCCTCCTTGTCTATTAAGAGGATTTTGCCGACTCCTGCTTTGCAAAGAGTATCGGCTGTTTCAGAGCCAAGGGCTCCGCAACCAATAATAGAAATGCTGGCATCTTTTAGGGCACTTCTTTCAGCCCTGCCCTTGTTGCGCATATGAAAGTATTCGTCAGTAAAATACTCTTGATACACTGCTTGAAGAGAGTAGTCGAGCAGCCTTGGTTTAAGCTCTTCTTTTCCACCTCCAACAATTGGTATACGATTTCCTTTCTTGAGTCTGAACATCTGCCAGTCTGTTTCCCTCAACCTTCCAGCAAACCTGAGACCAATGTAAATGAATTCATTCAGTAGACTTAGTTCGGATGTCAAATTATCTACTAGTTCATCGATTCCTTTGCCCTCATCACCCTCTCCAATGTATCGTGCAAGTTCCTTCACGCTTGAAAATGGCACCGGCTCAATGGAAATCTCCCACCAGCATCCCTCGATCAGTTCACCATCACTTATTTTTTTGGCCCTTTCCTGGCTATTTGTTTCCAGAATAAAGCGCTTGACATCGGGAATGGGGGTGAACAAAATCAGCTGTTCATTTAAATAGGTCTTTGGAGGAAGCGAAACGCCAGCTTGCGTCTCACCATATATCATCACGCCCATGTATGTCTTTTTACCAATTTGATCGGGCAGGAGGTTGGCTTGAATAAAGCTGGTTAATCCTGCGTAGAATTTTCCTTTTACTATCTCCCTGTCAAAAAACAAATCTGGTAAAAGATATTGAATCTCGTATGTTCGGTTCGTAAAATGATGAAACAGTTCGACTTCCGTACTATCCTTTGGGATTCTTCCAGACAGCCATATCCTAAGCCTCTTAATAATATCTTCAATAGGATATATCTCTGGCGTCTCGCCATGTAAGTCTCCCATTTCAACAAAGCAGACACTTCCATCTTCATTTTGGTGACGCCTGTTGAAAAACCGGATGTTGCTCTTCACACCTTGTCTTATCTCTTCGGGTGATAGTCCTGAGTATTCAATCGCTGTTTCTTCGCTTATTTCATTATCTAGAATGTATATCGTCGGTGGGATATAGGGCGTGGATTCAGGATATACGATTAATATCGGGAAATATTCCGTTTTGCTCTTATGGACTATTATATTGCCGCTTGATATGAGCGTTTCGCCTATGACCTGGAACTGTTCCTTGTAGTTGGAATTGTCTGAAAGCTCCTTAGTCTCTCTGTACAGCCAGCTTGTATGTCGAGCGAACCACTCCATCAAGCACCCATAGGTTTCCTGTCTACTTTGCTTACTGCGGGCGGAATTGCTGCTTTCTTGCCTCTACCGCCCTTGCCACCGTTCTTTTTCCCATATTCCTTGACCAACTCATCATCTGGATACAGGTCTATGTCCCCATCAGATTTTATATCCACAATTATGCATTCTCTTTTCTCCCCTAGATGGAATAAATTATCATCGCCCACCTCTTCCTTATATAAGTCCATGGCCTCCTTATGAGGGTGATCGTGCTTGCTTTCTTTCTCTTTTGGAGCACTTACCGTTACATAGGTTGGATGAATGTTTTTCAAATGATCTCTGTAAGGGTCTTCATCGGTATCAGCATCTTCCCAGAAAAAGGACCTTGAACCATGGTGAGCAGCACTCAAGACTGTAGAAGGAAGTCTATCCTTATGGTAGTCAGTTATATGCTCCTTCCATGCCTTGCAATCAGCATCTCCACTGATGAGTATCTGTCTTTCATCTTCTCCATACTTGAACCGAATAACGCCGCATTGTTCATGAATCCTGGCATATCTGTCCTCTGGTTTTTCTCCTTCTATTTCATCAGATACATAGTCAGCGGGAGCCAATATATTGTAATTTATATCGCCCAGTACTATTTCTTCTTCATCTAATTTGTTCTCGTCCCTGCTGCCTCGAAGACGAAATACATTTTCGTCTCCAAGTTTTTTGATTACAAATTCCAGGTCCTTATAGGTCTCTTTGTGCTCACCGCCGGGTTTGTGCCCTGAATGCCATAATTGCTCAATGCCGATCTCCTCATAGATTTCCCTGACCTTTGCAAGATGGTCTTTATGGGGATGAGTGTTGATATAGACATTTAAGCCTTTTTCCTGTCCGTCAAAAAGGTCCTCAAGGAGCTTGATAATATCTATACCGCCGGCGTCTTCATCATAATTTGAATCTATTAACACATATTTATACTCATCACCGTCAGGGACAGACAGGAGTGTGGAATCCCCTTGTCCAACGTAGAGAAATATTGTTCGGAAAATATTGGGCTCAGTTGGAATGATTATATCTTTTGCTGTATTTGACATCTATTGCCCTCCCTCATTATCCCTATTCTGAAAATCGTACCAAAAACAAATCATAGATTGATTTAGCGAAATCCTCGCCTCTCTTCTTTGTGCGAAAATAGCTTACCACCGCACCAATAGTGGTAAAAATCAGAACACCAAAGATAACGGACTTCTTTTGTGGTTCACTGAATAAAAGAACACCAAGGTCAGAGAGAAAAAGTAAAGTGAAGGTCGTCAGAAGACATCTGAATAGGCCATAATGTGCATTGAATATTTGAGGTCTCTCGCTAAGCTTTTCCTTGTCAACCGCGTTGTAGCAAAGATAGAATATTTCCTGGTTTCTTTTGATCTGCTCCTCTTTTGACAGTTCGCCCCCAACTTTGATGGAATATTTATCCTCAACTGCCTTTTTGATTTTGCTTTTGTATTCTTTGCTAAACTTATTATCGTCTGGCAGAAGCCATCTTGCGGATGGAAAGCCTCCCCATATTTTCAGCAAAATTTTTTCAGTCAGCCCCTGGCTTATGCCCTGCAGGATCAGGCCTGTGACGTAAGCTAGTGCTACCAACACGGAAGTTTCGGCCAGCCCACCTGCAAGAGGGATCTTTATCCACCCAGATAGCAAAGAAATACCCCAAAGAAAAAGAATCCCTGGGATTACCCCTGCTATAAGATCGTAAAAGCTGAATCTGGCAATCATGTTTCAGGTGACCTTTCAATAGTTTTTTGAAAATTCCTAGCTATACTTCTTCGACTTTAGTCCTGGTCTATCCGTTTCCGCTCCTACCTACTGTCGGTGCATGACTAGATGCATGTGTTGTACCTTCTTTACTTTCTTTTTTCTCCCTTGATGCTTTTCCAGAATCGCTCAAAGAGCCAATCTACGAAGTATTTCGAAAAGGCTGGATCATCGGTGATGCGTTTGTAGAATTTGAAATTCGTATCAACCATATCTTGAAGCCGGTCCACAACAACATGATCAAATGTGAGGCGTGCATTTTCCGGTGTGTTCACGCGAACGCTTGCAACGAGGGCCGGATCATCGGCAAGCCTTTCTTCCAGAGTTTGGATAAAGACCTTATCTTCTTCGCTGAAGTCTATCCCGAAGCGTTCATTCAGCTCGCGAATAATTTGTGAAAGCGCTTCTATTCGATCGGGTGTGATAATATGATCCTCTTTCGCCCCAATTGGTTCAACCGTGCCATTACCTCTCTCTAATTGTATCTTTCCCTTCCATCTCTGGGTGATGCGGTATGACTCCATGTCTATCTTCTGCTGGATCTCACGTGGCAGCTCATCCCGCTCAGGCGGGAGATAGCGCCGCAACAAGCGTGAAAACACGTATAGTTTTTCCAAATCGGGATCAGCAAAGGTAATGATCTGTGACAGGAATGCATAGAGCCTAATATAATCCGTCAATTTTCCCCTGAAATCGAAGCGCTCTTCTTTCTCCAGGGCCTTGTACCGATCGACACTCGGCGCCAGCAAGGCATAGAGTTCATCTTGGGTTGCCTTAGGATCAAAGTAACGCCTGGCAAAGGCATCAATATCGCTAGTCTCAAATACCTGATAGTCGTCCAATCGCCGCTCAAGATCATAGATCACATTGGGGTCTGTAGCCTCGGAAAGGATTGTTTTCTCGTAATAGGGCTGAAAACCCTCTTGCATGGTCTCAGCGTCGTTTACAAAATCCAGAACAACCGTTTCCTCCTTCTCAGGATGGATGCGATTCAGCCGTGAAAGGGTCTGCACCGCATTGACCCCACCGAGCTTCTTATCCACATACATCGTGTGAAGAAGCTCCTGATCAAAGCCGGTTTGGAATTTATTCGCGACAATAAGAAATCGATACTCCGGTCGTTTAAACACATCGGCGGTCTGCTTCTCGGAATATCCGTTCATATTGGCCTCAGTGTAGTCAATGCCGCCATCCCTGACCGTGCCAGAGAATGCAACGAGAGACCGATACGGATAGCCACATTCTTTGCTATAGGCATCAAAGGCCAATTTGTACCGCACCGCATGGAGCCGTGATCGCGCAACAATCATGGCCTTGGCCTTGCCGCCGATTCGGTGGGCTACCTGGCCATGAAAATGCTCAACCATGATCTCTATCTTTTTCCGAATCGCATGCTCGTGGAGATCGACAAATGATCTGAGGAGATAACTCGCCTTTCCCCTTTCATAGTGCGGATCATCCTCAACGGTTTTGAGCAGCTTCCAGTACACTTTATAATTGGTATAGTTTTCAAGCACATCGAGAATAAATCCCTCCTCGATTGCCTGCCGCATACTGTAGAGGCTGAATGCCTCAAAGCTTCCGTCATCACGCTTTGATCCAAACAGCTCGAAGGTTTTGGGCTTGGGTGTTGCGGTAAAGGCAAACCAGCTCACATTGGGAAGCCGCCCCCGCTTCTCCATTTCCTGAAGGATTCGATTATCAAGCTCCTCTTCCGGGGTTTCAGCGCCGGCCTCCTCCCTTTCAGCATCCTCCAGGCTGCCGGTTGCAAGAACTGCCTTAAGGCTCTTTGAACTCTCGCCAGCCTGTGACGAATGAGCTTCATCTACTATTACGGCAAAACGACTTCCCGGCAGTTCGTTTATCTCCTCAACAATGACGGGAAATTTTTGAAGCGTTGTCACGATGATTGTTTTCCCTGACTCAAGGGCCTCCTTGAGCTGTTGCCCCGTTTTATCGATATTCTCCACAACGCCGCTTGTCTGTTCAAACTGTCGCACCGTGCGCTGTAGCTGTCGATCAAGAACTCGACGATCCGTAATGACCACAATAGAATCAAAGACCCTCTTATCATGCCTATCATGGAGTACCGACAATTGATGGGCAAGCCATGCAATGGAATTTGATTTTCCGCTTCCTGCGGAATGCTGGATCAAATAGTGCTGCCTGGCTCCGAAGGCCTTTGCGTGCTCGATAAGCCGCCGCACGGAATCAAGCTGATGATACCGGGGAAAAAGAAGAAGGCGTTCGCCTGTTTTTCTCCCCTTATCATCTTCCACTTCAATCTCGTGTATAAAGTATTGAATAAGGTTGAGCACGCTGTCCCGGGACCATACCCTGTTCCAGAGGTAATCCGTTGCGTAGCCATCATCAGTTAGTGACTTCGGCGGATTTCCGGCACCACCGAACTTTCCCTGATTAAAGGGAAGAAACCTGGTTTTCGGACCTCGCAAATGTGTTGTTGCGTAGATAAGGTCAGGATCGACGGCGAAGTGCGCGAGGCATCGTCGGAACGTAAACAACGGTTCACGCGAATCGCGATCATAGCGGTACTGATTGATAGCATGTTCCACGTTCTGGCCGGTGAGTGGATTCTTCAGTTCTGCGGTAAAAATGGGAATGCCATTTAAAAAGAGCGCGAGATCCAGGCTCTTTTCATTCTTTTCGCTGTAATGAAGCTGGCGAACAACAGAGAAAAGATTACCTTCGTATAATTGCCGGATTTCTTCATTAAGTCCGCTTGCTGGCCTACAAAAAGCAAGCCTGAATCTACAGCCTGAGTCTTTAGTGCCCTTTCTTAAAACATCGAGTGCTCCCCGCTTACTGATCTCTGAAGAGAGGCGCTTGAGGAAGCGTTCCTTGACATCAGCACCATAGTAACTTTTGAGCTTCTCCCATTCTTTGGGCTGCGTTGCATAGATGAAATCTACTACATCTCTTGGAATGAGGCACAATGCCCGGTTGTAGTCATTTTGCAGGCGCTTGTAATACCCGCCTGGTACGAATTCACCAAATCCCAGCATTCTTTCTCGCAAACCGGAGTCATCCCGATCAGGGTCATTCGGGCCGTTTTTAAGGAGCACCTGCTCAATGGCTCCTTCAAATGCACTTTCTGCTATTTCGGGACTCATGCTGCCTCCTCCCGAACATCGATTTTGCCTGTTATGGCTGCCGAAATGAGGGCAGTGCGGTACTCTTTCAAAATATCAATGGCATTTCGGATTTTCCCAATTAGTTCTGTTATTCTAAATTCTTGTTTTTTCAGTTCCTTAGCGATTTCTCCCTGTTCCTCTATTGGAGGAACCAAACAAAATCTGTCTCGCACCTTTGTCGGGGATGTATGGTTAACAGTTGCACCCGTAGTGTACGAAATAAGTTGATCCCGGTATAGCTGAGTATTTAGAAGATATCGTAAATATTCAGCATATATTTTAACCTTATATCCTTCATTAAAGATTATTTTCGCTATCCGTTGATTCAAAAGGAGATCATCAAATTCGACAAATTCTGTCCGTCCTAATATTAGATTCTTATATGATAAGTCAGTTAAAACTATTATTAGATCGCTCTTCTTAAGGACGAACTGATTTGGATATTCTACAAGGTATCGCGTTGTGTTTTTATCATTAAAATAAAGCCCTCCATCTACATTGAAATTGCCTGGTGTAACAACTATTGGCCCTTCCCCACTTTCTTTGGAAAAATACTCTCCTTTGAAGGCATAACCATTCATGAGTTGAAAGATTATTTTTCCTCTGACAAGCTTCCAATGTTCAGGAATTTCCCCAATCCATTCAACACCGGAATCCTTCATGGGAGCATTCGGGTCGAGACCCTTGGTGACGGCGTGAGTAATGAGAACGTTTCTCTTCTCCTGTAAAAGTTCTATGAGCCTTTCTTTCTTTCCTATCAGTGCATCGATCTTGGCTGTTTCGCGGTTCAGGAATGTTTTTATAGCGTGCTGTTCATCTATCGGGGGAACAGGGAAAAATGCATTATCGATCCAATACTTACCTAATCCGTATCGTGTTATACCAGTTGCTGCGACCCTAAATTGATCATTAATTCCGTGTGCAGAAAAGGAGCGAAATAGATATTCGCCGTCAATCAATGTTGAATAAGGATGAATCTGTGCCAGATGATAGCCGCAGAGCACACCATCTAGATCAGAAGGGACATATGCGGAAACTGCTATATCGTCCCAAGACTCCGAGTCTTTAGTAACAATTACATTTCCCTTCCGAAGCATGAAGCTGGTAATTTCAGCAGGCGAAGCCGTTGCCTCCATGAATGCGATATCAGGAGTGATATAGTCGTTGTAATAAACATCCTGATAGTTACAAAGATGGGCGGGTCGTTCTCCATCTTCTGTTTTCTTGTCTACACTACTGAATCTTACTGAGGCAATGTGCTTAAGTTTTTGAACATCCCAGTGAGCGGGTATATTGCTCAGCAATTTCATCCCGGAATCTTTATACTCTGGGTAGCTCCTGAAATTCATTCCGCCACCTCGCGCAACATGGCCATTATTTCCCCTTCGATCTTGCTGATATCCGCTTCAATCTTTTCAAGCGGTCTTGGGGGAGTGTACGTATAGAAATAGCGGTTAAAATTGATCTCGTAGCCCACCTTCCCCATGCCGCCGTCTTTTTTATCCCTGATTGCGGTATTGATCCATGCTTCAGGTACATGGGGTTTTACTTCACGCTCGAAGAACTCATGAATGTCTTCGCCAAGAGGCACATTTTCGGTATCCCTGAGTTCAGGATCTGCCTCAGGATATCCATCTTTATCATGGCATATTTCGGCTGTTTCATCCCGTTCAGAGAGAGCCGAGAGGATTGCTTTCTTAATGGTAGAGGAGAGCTTGACATTCTCCTTTTCAGCTAAAGCCCGAACCAGTTCCCAGAATCTTTCCCTGTTTTTGTAAAGCGTATCGGGGAGCTGCTGGAGAAGATTCTTGATTTCCTCTTGCCTGGCATGGCCCGCGTTCTCCTCAGCCTCCCTCGCTTTCGGATCTTTTTTCTTACTAACCGCCAAGTTTATGAATGCGCTTTGTTCATTGAGGCGTTCAATCCTTTCGGAAGAGGCTTTGAAATTAAGGCGGAGGGGCCTCTCAACAGTTATCTTGCGATACCCAAAATAGGTGGTTGGATACATCTTGCTGTATTCATTCTCTTCACATGATTTCAGGATTCGGACAATCTCGGCTGCCTTGTCTTCCGGAATTTCTCTGCGCTTATCGCCGAGGCTCTTTCTCATGGGCGTCCAGAATGAGGTTGCGTTGATCAAGTGCACTTTTCCTCTGCGGTTTTTACTTTTTCTATTTGACAGTACCCACACGTAGGTTGCAATCCCTGTGTTGTAGAAGAGCTGCTCGGGCATGGCGATCAATGCCTCGAGCCAGTCGTTCTCCAGAATCCATCTCCGGATCTCGGTCTCCCCGCTTCCGGCATCCCCGGTGAAGAGCGGCGACCCGTTCATGATGATAGCCACCCGTGAGCCGCCTTCATGCAGTGGTTTCTTATGAAAAAGCATGTGCTGGAGAAAGAGGAGCTGCCCGTCGGAGATTCTCGGCAGACCGGCGCCGAATCGCCCTGAATCACCCCGTTCGTATTCTGTTTTTACGGCCTCTTCATCCCGCTTCCAATCCTTTCCGTAAGGGGGATTGGTGATCATGTAATCAAAGTTTCTGCCTGCATGTTTATCATCTGAAAGGGTGCTCCCGAAGGCTAAATTGTCGGCATCATGACCGTCGGGATGGAGCATGAGCAGATCCGATTTGCTCACTGCCCAGGTCTCCGGATTCACTTCCTGCCCGAAGAGGTGGATATCGGCCTGGGGATTCATGCCGGCACGGTCTTCAGCACCGAGGATGTGCTCTTTGGTAATAGTAAGCATACCACCGGACCCGCAGCACGGGTCATACACCGTGCGGATGATGCCCTCTCCCTGGATTCGATCCTCATCACCGGCAAGCAAAAGGGCTACCATGAGATGAACAACATCACGGGGGGTGAAGTGCTCTCCGGGGTTCTCATTCAGGGCCTCATTGAATCTGCGAATCAGCTCCTCAAAGATCGTCCCCATCATGGGATTGGGAACCTTATGGGGATGGAGATCTACGTTTTTGAAGCGCTCCATCACTTTGAAGAGGAGGCCTGCTTGGTCAAGCCTGTCAATAGTGTTGGTGAAATCGAATTTTTCCAGGACCTCGCGCATATTGGTGCTGAAACCGTTGATGTAATTCCTGAGATTTGCGGCGAGGTTCGGGGCTTCTTGCAGGAGCTTTTCAAAATCGTACTGGGAGGTATTATAAAATGAAAAACCGGATGCCTTTCGGAGCTGAGGTTCAAGATTATCCAGCTTTCCCGCGAACTTTGCATTGGTCTTGAGCACCTTCTCCTTTGTAGGTGAAAGGACACAGTCGATGCGACGCAAGACCGTCAACGGCAAAATTACATCCTGGTATTTGCCCCTCCTGAATGTATCCCTGATTAGATCGGCAACACCCCAAATAAAGCTAACAATCTCACTGTGATTCATCTTTTACTCAGTTCCAAATTAAGGTTTTCCTGCTCCCAGTAAAGCCTACTGCTGTTTTCATTAGGTATTTTAAGGTACCAATTTGTCACCTTAGTCACATCAAATCAAGCAATGTATGCTAGGCTTGCATCTATTCTTTTATAATTCCCGGACTGCTACTGCTTTATATTCCCCAATGAGGCCCTCATCTGCAAAGCTGAAGTAGCGGTTATCGCCGATGATTATATGATCAAAGAAGCTGATGCCGGTTGCCTTGGCAGCCATCATGAGGCTTTTGGTAAATCGTTTATCGGATTCACTTGGGTTTATCGAACCAGACGGGTGATTGTGGGCAACAATGATCGAGGGGGCGTTGTAGCGGATCGCCATCTGAATAATATCTCGAATGTAGGGATTTGCCTGGTCCACCGTGCCATACTCAATATCCATTACCTCTGATATGGCATTTCGCTTATCAAGCAAGAGCAATAAAAACCGCTCCTTTTTCTGATTCCCCATGAGGGGCATTAAGAAGCCCACCACATCAGAGGACGATTTTACCGGCCCTTCAAGGGCCTTTTCCTCGCTTAGCATTCTCCTGCCGAGTTCAATGGCCGCCTTGATCTGGGCGATCTTCGCATTCTTGAGGCCGGTGATTTTCTTGAACTCCGACACATCAACACCGCTCATGGAACGAAGGGATTTGAACTTATGGAGCAGTTCCCTGCCAATATCGACGGCGCTCTTTCCCGGGGCGCCTGTTCTGATCATAATGGCCAGAAGCTCAGCATTGCTCAGGGTATGCTCACCATACTTGAGCAACTTCTCCCGCGGCCGGTCATCCTCGGACCACTCCCGTATGGGCATGGGATAGTTCGATTCCTTTTTCATGACTATTCAGCCACTAAGACACCAAGACACAAAGATCCTATAACTGGTCGAGGGTCAAGTTTCTGTTTGGCTTTTGTTTCCCTTCTCGCCATATCCAGCCTCAGGTTCCTTGACCTCAAATCCGATTTTTCTTTTCGGTTTATTCTCAATGTCTAGTAGTTGCTTTATGGCATCAAATACCACCTTGAATTGACGGTCGTATTTCCTCTCCATGGCTTCGACTTCTCTCCCCAGGTCCTCATGGGTAGAGAGCATTTCCCTTAATTTGGTGAAAGCTCTCATGATCAGAATATTGACTTGAATCGCTC